>Ga0123340_1000249_pt1 | contig 31175 bp, 9 predicted proteins | sample SirMexnodulemix_FD_89961 | JGI IMG/M metagenome (GOLD analysis project Ga0123340, IMG submission 89961) | Root nodule microbial communities of legume samples collected from Mexico - Siratro Mexico nodule mix | ecosystem: Host-associated > Plants > Roots > Nodule | place: Mexico: Nepantla...
AAAAATTATTTAATTTTTTTTATACAAAAAAAAAAAAAATAAAAATATTTTGAGATAAGTAAAAAAGAAAACAAAAAAAAAAAAAAAAAAAAAAAAAAAAAAAAAGGCGAGATGATTTGAAAGAAAAGAAAGAAATAAAAAGTTACATTCCAAGCACAAGTGTAAAAATAAGTAAGAATATGAATTAAAATAGTACATATTTGATAGTGATTTTTACTTTAAAGATTTCCATAATTGTAGTTGAATTTTTTTAATTATAATTTTTAATGATAAAAGATTAAAACTAAAAAATAATAGCAGAGTATAAATAATAAAAATTGAATAATAATTATTATAATAAAATATTTTATTTTTATTGATCTTTATTTACTTTCATCTTATACTATTCATTTTTATTTTATTTCTTGTCTATTTGTTTTTTTATTTAATAAAAGTGTTTATGGATGTAGTAGTAGATTGATGAATGAAAGCTTCTAGATATAAGACCGACTTAAAGTATTAGAACTTGTTAAAAATATTTTTAGATAGAGTAGTAGGTTGATGTATGAAGGATTATATATACGAAATCGACTTGGAGTAATAAGATCTGGTATAGCTTGATTTTGAATTCTTCTTTCTTCAACTGTCTCCTTGATCTCGATAAAGATACATGTAAAGACATCTCATTTCGTTGCTCAAGTCAGAATGAATATAAGTTAATAATAATAAAGACACCAATCATCTATGTATAGAATACCTTTCTATTTATAAAGATGATATTGAGCCTAACTATTGTTTTAATAACTCCTGATTACTAAACTTTATTAATAAAGTAATTTTATTAATTATTTTAATTAACACTTATTTCAAATTTCATTTATTTCATCTTTTAAATTGTGATGAGAATTTGAATTCAGATTCCCTATTTATTCTAAATTAGTAATAGATATATAGGTTAATCCAAAAAAAAGAAATAATTAAAGGAAAAATCCTACAAATATGATATGTTAACTTCATGTGTTCAATTTCGAGTCATAATTTTTTTCTTTCTTTGTTTTCCTGAAATCACGAATCTTTTTGCATTTAAATCCTAAATCACTCTTATTTTTTAATACCTCAAATTTTCAATTGGGATATTTGTATTATTTTATATAAATTTTTGTTGTCTTTCATTTTTTTTTTCAATCAAACAAACAAAATAATTGTAACATTACTTTTTCTTTTTTTTTTTTTACCAAACTGCTAAAATAATCATATTTTTTTTATTACTTTTTGTTTCTTGCCTTTCACTATTTTTTTTATTGACTTTTCTTAAAGCAAATCATAATTCAGTCTAAAATGGATTCCTAATATTATTATTTTGGAAATATTTGGATCGTAAATAGAAAGTGTTTAGGAGAGACATAAGATCTGAAAGCATAATTTGACAAAGTGAGAGTGTGATGAGAAGTTTGTCATCATGAAAACTTCTACTACTGTACTTTCTATCAATAAGATTATCTCAACCAATCAATTCATCTACCTCTCACCATTTCATTTCTTTCATCATCCCATGTCTTCTTAAAACAATTCAGGTTACTCTCTTCACATAAATTCTAATCCTAATCTAGAATTCCTGGTAATAGATGTTAATAGTGTTATTGTAGTAGTGTAACTAAAATAGAAGGAATACATACCTCTTTTGGAATGAGATCCTGGTAGATCTCCTATAGTTATTATCGTATGTAGCTGGGCCACACAAATCACACAAAACACTCCACATTTGGGCCACAAGGATATCATCAAATTGCTAATTCATCAAACATCTAATCATGGGAAATGTCAAATGTCAAAGACCATAAAATCTATAATCCCATGCATCATTTCCAAATTACCTTTATTTACGAAAGAAGGAAGAACCTCATTATTTACTGAGTTGATTTCAAAAGTATAAAATCTGTTCCCTTACCATTTTTCAAGACTGATGCTCACACGAAGAGGAAGAAACAAGTTTTCAGAAATTCAAACACTTAATACGTGACTTAAACTTTTACTTGGAATTTGAATACTTCCAAAAAAAGTTATGATAAGAGTCACAGAGAGGGGTGTGTGTGTGAGTAAATAATGTTGTGGAATGTGTTGGTCCACACATTTTGAAAGCAAATAAATAACAAGTCCTGAAAAGGAAGACAACCCATGATAGATAGTTGCCATGCACACAGATCTCCATTTTCATTTGCAAAAATTCCATTAACTCTGAATGGCCCATTTGGATGCTTCTCACACAGAATTGCAAGTGGGATATCAAAATCTGTGGGAGCATAAAACACTCCCATCTATTTTGATCACTGTTCCATCTCATAGAACAAAGATTTACTATTAGAATTTGAATCCATCAACATTGATTACACCACACAACATGCACTGCACTACTGTACTTTTTGTCTGAGTCACGTTAGAACTTCCAAGGTTTCTCATAAAAGCTATGGAGAAAAGCACATGGGTGGCACCACCCTTATCATACCCCATTCCTCCATGTTCTTCTCTCTATTCATTCTTTTACCAATTATATTATTTCACCACTCTTTTTTTCTTTTCTGGCTAACAATAAACCATGTCTTGTTTGCACATAATAATTTATCAGAATTTGACTCTTCTTCTTTCATGTATAGCATGACTTAATCATCAATGTATAAAAGAAAAACATTTAAAGTTGCATGCGACATCCATATTCATGCTCCTCATACACACAAAGGACATACATGAAAATTGAAGCTATTTAGAAGTTAGAAATAATCTCTCAATAACTATCTTCTTTCAATGCCTATATAGAACTTTTTAATAAGAAGAAGAAAAGAAGAGATGAGATTGCTTAGATGTTGAGCACCCCTCAAAATTATCAAAAAGAAGAAACAGAAATCCCCATGCATAGAATAAAAACTCTAAATTCTAAAAAACTCAAGAAGAACACGTATTTATAAAGCAAACTAGGAGAGAGTGATTAAGCTTTATATTCATTGGAAAGACTCAATCCCTCTTTAGAAAGTTAAATCAACAATCAGAATTAGGAAAGAACATCCTAACCTTGTACTTGTCATAAGATGCAAACACTATCTCAATGATTTGTTGATCATAAAAACACATAACCTTTATACCTTAATGAAGAGTGACTGTTTGACAAACAATACTCAATGAAATAGATAGGAGTGACTAGGAATCCAAAAAATACTCACTGAGTCAAGAGTGACCTGAAAAAGAATACTCAAGGAAGTAACAATAGTAATTAGTAGCTCAAAGAACACTTGTTGAGTTAGAAGTGACTTAGGAAAGAATACTCAATGGGATCAGCCAAGAATGACTATGAGCCTAATGAATATTTTTTAAACTAAGAGTGACTCATGAATGAATTAGTCAATAGTAACTACAAACTCAAAGAATATTCGAAATGCACTTTGTAATATTCTGTATAGTACAATCCAATTTGATCATTAAAAATTAAATATAATATGTTAAAATATATGGATCAATATAAAATGTTATATATATACTTTGATACTTTCTTTATATTACATATTATTATCCTGAAAAAAGATATTGTGAAATTATATAAATGAAAAACATTTTATTCAATAGTTTAGTTGAGTTTTTAAAATTGTGTGAAAAATTAAATAATTTGTATATTTCTTAACTACTAGAAATGAAAAATAAATAAGTTCATTTAAAAAAATATTACACTTTCTAATTATGTTTTTGCCTCTACTTAGTTTCATCATTCATTTAAAATTTGAGAACAATACTAGTAAAGCACTTAATCCAATCCTTGTAAAAGATAACCATTTTTAGTATATGAATGTTAATTGTATTTATTTCAATTTACATGTTAGTTAGTATAATGTTAAAATGGATCTTTTAGGGATGAGTGCACGTACATTGTTACCATTTTTGGTATCATGATGCAAGCACAATTATCAACTTGCACGTGTTATGTCTTCCAGGTCCATGCATTAGAGTTCATGTCTTATGTGTAACTCCAAACCATACACTTTTACGTTCTTCTAAGGGATTGTTTGGTAGAGAAACTTTACTTTTTCTAAGTTGCCTAGATTTAATTCCTACACAGCATTTTCCTTCTTATATACAATAAATATTGTTACAATGTTATTGGATTTTCTTAGAAAGGGGGAAGAAACAACATTATATCATACATAAGAGAAGTGCTCATACTTATATTGATGAAACAATGAATCCAACATCGATGATAGGGCAAATTATACTCATACTATCTCAAGTCTATGAAAATAATTTATTCAGTAATTTACTTTTCTTGACTTACAATAATCCCTCTAAACTTATATGTAAATACTATATAATAGTATTGGACACGTCTATCTCCAAAATTCTATTTGTAACATAAAATATAATTTAAAAAAATATATATAAATAATTTTGTTAGAATAAATTGAAGAGTCGATGATTAGTCACCTTTAATTAAAGAGATTGTATAGCTATCTATTTTATTAAATGATATAATTATTTTAATTTAATAGAGAGTAAAATTTTGCAGATAGAAATGACAGAAAAAAACAATATAAAAAAATGTTATTCGCCTTGTATAATGATATATATAATAAAAAGTAATCTTTTTTTTGCTTAAAAATTACAAAAGAAACAGTTATTAAAACTTGTATCTACTGGTGTAAATTACCTTTTCGTTTATAGCTCCCTTAATTTCCTTTACAATCATATAAATAGGAAGAAAACCAATAAAGAAAATATCAAAATAATTTCAATAAATATAAGTCAGGATAATCTTAAGCATATGCTACTGGTTAAAACCAGTTTAAAGAAGTCGAATTGAGGTGATCTTAGAAAATAATTACTTACTTTTTATTTCGTAAAAAATTGAAGCATACAAACTACTTTTTAGTTCCTTTTTAATTTCAAAATTTTAAATAATTTATGTTTCTAATTATGTCATTTTCAAAGTTTAAGATAATATTATTTTTTTAATTAATCATATCCTTACTTTTCAATAAATTTTTTATTAATATATATATTTCTACATACAAACTTTACTTTTTAAAAAGTAATAAATCTGAATATTAACCTTTGACAACTTTAAAATCTTTCTACAAAAGCTCCAAATTTAAATGAAAGAAACCAACCCGAGTAAATCAACCCATTCATAATGATCCTTCTCTTAAGCAAGATTGTCTCAAATGATAAGCATATGTTTTAGACTAAAAAATTCAAAATGGGCAAATTGGTAAAGAATTAATAATGAACATTCCCAACTCAAGAATGGTGGCAGTTGAATTTTCATGTTGCTTGAACAGAACTGACTTACAATCTGTGCCATGTAGTATGGAGGCGAACCAAAATGGTATTAAAAGATTTTCTCAAAATTGATTCTTTTAGGAACAAGACATTTTAGAATTTGGAATTTCTGATACTAGGATATGTGTTCATATGATGCCACAAAAGTAACACAAGATAAATTGTTCTCACATTTGACTTGTTACAACTTGCAAAGCAATCTTAAAAAGCTCACAAATCAGTAGATTATAATCAGTAAGTTCGAATTTAAATCTTCATATTTACTCAATACTCTATCCTAAATCTTCGTATGAACCCAGTGCTGTTCAAACTGCTAATCACTTCTTTAGCCAAATATAGGCTAGTTATGACCTCATGATCGTTTTCATGAATTCAATGTAAAATGAAAACTAGAAACTCCATCGCCATGCATGCTTTGAAGTTATCTATGACACTGATTGGAACCTTATAGTTTGTCAGAAATCATCTTCTCAATTTGACCATTTTGGTTGTACAGATCCACAATTTTCTTAGCATATGTAGGCATGTGCCTATCAGCCCTGCAAACATTTTTACATTTCAACAACACAAACAAACTTGATATCCTTAACATCCAAAGCAAGGGTCTGCTATAAATTATCTTAACTTTAAAGAAAGAAGGAAAAAAAAATTTCTGAATATCATTAGAAGCTTGTGGATAATAGATGGACATATATGTCTATTCTATGTAAATTAAGGAAATAGAGTAATAGTTTCGACTTATGGAGAAATCAATTTTATTTGTTTCTTCATAATTTCTTCTTCTAAAAGTTCTTAAGGAGAGACTATACTATTCGCTATAAGACCTTTATCTAATTTTTCCATAATGATGTCACAGTCTATCTCCCTGTTCTTTGTTACATCAAATCCAACTGATAATTTTAGTACAATTCTGGATACTATCTGATAATTTTGCTGTACAAAAACAATTGGTTATACATAGTCTATATCTATTATCTATCCTAAGCTAATTAAGGAACTAAAATCTAATAGAATCTGTAAAAATTATCAAATCTGTCCTAATTACAGAGTATTCAGAAAGAAATCTGAACAATATGATCAAATCACACTAATTATGCTAATTAGGTGTCACAATACCCTACATACCTTTCCTTGCCCCACATACGATTCACGTGAAGATAGTTGCGAATGGTATGATAATCAAGTGAATAACGTGCAAATTCAAGACCCTTAGGACCAATCTGAACATAAAAGCCAGAGCCAAAAATATTGTTATGCCGTGAATAATATACATGTATAAATGAAGAATCTGCTACGAGTCTTTTACCAGGTTTAGTATAAAAGCTAGCAGATTTCCAACAAATTTTGGGGCAGGTTGAGAAGGACCTCTTCCTGATCAAGAATTTCAAAGAAGGAAACAATCAAATGGGAAAGTATATACAGTAGTACTGATCAAAACAAACAGAGAATTGAAACTCTAAGCCTAAGATAATATAATAACTGTCATGTTCTATCATGAATAGATGAATCCATAAAATCCAATTTTATCACAAAGCACATGATATACCTAACTTTGCTGCATCATCAGCCTTAACGGTCTCCATGACAAATGGACGCCTATCCCCCTGAATCAAATGGAAAAAAATCATACTCTTCTTTATTCTAAAATAATAACAATATGCTTAAATGGAAAATTATTTACAGTGCTAACTGTTGGAGTAATCTCTAGTAAGTTCTCCACTAGACTCAACATCTCTCTTCCACGTTCATTCCTGTCATATCAAGAGCAAAATATACAAGCTCAACCCTTCAAGAAAGAGTAATGCATGATTTGGCCAATAAACATTTATGATAGATAAAGAGCATATATAGACCCAATGATACTGTGTGAAAAAAGAGACATTTGGGTCTTTTAGTCCATCAAGTTACCTGACTGTAACATATTGTGGATGTTGTGGCATGCTGATTCCAGAATATTTTGGCACACCCATATATCCAACCACCATGTCCTGAAAAATTATTTTTCTAGTGTCGAACAAAAGTTTCTTAACATGAAAAAATATGCACAAACGTTTGAACATCAAGCAAAACAAGTAATAAGGACATATCACTTGGCAAAATTGGCAATAAACAACAGTTCTTCATATTTCACACTCACATAAAATAGAAAGTAAACGGAAGTTTTTCTCTTGGAGTTTCTAGTTAAATATTAACAAGATCAAATTGAGGGTGTATCGAGCATGAAAAATTGATTCTTACAAGAGGATAAACAATGCAAATGGTTTTTAAAGAATGAAGAGAAGTAACTCATACAAAAATATTCTTTTGAAGTCTAATCCTACAATATAATAAAATAAATGCATAGATAAAATATAATATCTAATCAATAAGTTGTCATAAGTCATCTCATTTTTAGACTATATTGCCATCATAAATGCAATTTCAGGTCAAATTTAGGCAATAAAAGGGAGCATGTAAGCAAGTGAAAGTATAAAAGTAGTTACACATATAATCCTTAGTACAAACTGAATAATTAATCAAGTTTATTATGTCTTAATATATGATGGCAAGTTATTATGTCTTATATTTAAGGAATAATTAACCAAAACCAAGTTTGACATAATATTTTACAATCAAGAAAAAAGTTGAAACATTTTAGCATCATGTGAAGTGATTACAATATATGGTGAAAGAATTTGATAGGTGAACAGTTTGTACTTAGTACAAAACTTTACAGACACTTAGAAGCAGTTAACACAGTCTTCCTAAGTTCAAGTAAAATATGCAAGTCAAAAAGACAAGATGGTCAAGCAGATGAGGACTTACAGCTAAAGCATTTGTATAGTCAAAACAGCTGCAAGGAACAAAAATAAATTTTGACAACTTAGTGCAACATATAATGAAAGAACAAATAAGAAACTTAAGTATAAACAAAATCGTGATTCCTATATATAAAATTCAAGCCATCACATTAGACAAAGTAAAATAACAGTTACCTGTAACAAGAAGGGGCAATGACATCAACCAAATCATTTGCTGGCAGACAGAAATAAGGAACCTGTGCAGGGTAAGTTTTGAAACTGAACAAATTTTCATGCTTGAGTAACCCATGACAAAGTAAAATAAAGGGATATTGTATACCTCTTCTATATGACCATCCAAATGCTTCAAGTGAACCTGCCAGAATGTTTGAAAAAGCAACTTAGGAACATAAAATAAACTTCGTAATACAGAAAGATGTTATGATAAAGCACCATTCTAAATAAATCAATTGGTGATTCTACTATCATAAATTATCAATTTATTTTCCACTTCACAACCAAAATGTTCATTTTTCCATAACTGCTCTAAACCGGAAAGGATTCTTCAGCTGAAAACCTTGTAATCTTGCATAAATTCATAATGTAGAACTGTTTCTGGTGTTTCACTTGCAGCTTTTAGAAACTTATCCAGCCCTTCCCTAGTACCATTGTCCACTGCAGAAAGAGAATTTTAGTTCAAGTCCTTTTTTTCAAGCAAGAATTTACAAAATTAAACAGATCCAATAAGAAATTATTGATATTACTGATTTTATAAATATTCAACAAATGATTTAAAGGCTTATAGCAAAACACTGGACCTTTTCCATACCACAATTTGTGCCTAAAACATAGAGCCTATCCAAATTTAAGTGATGCTCCACAGATCTTAATGCTGCAATCGAAGAAATTATTCTGCATTACAACATTACAAGTCACGATGGAGAAAAGGATGAAAATTTGCAAAAGATACATCTTTATAGTAGTGATACCTTGCACCTGGCAACCTACACCACAGAAAAGAAGACGCTTGACCCCAGCAGCCTATCCGTCATGAAAATTCAGAAAGAATAACTATGAATATAAAAGGTTCCTCTGAAGAATACATCTGATAAATTTTATGACAGCTGAAATCAAGGAACCAATAAGCTATATGCAAAAAATATCATGGGCAGTTGACAGGTTGTCTCAGGAAAAGTTAAGATCTAGGTTTTGTTGAACTTTCTAGAAGTTAAAGTTTCCTTTTATACATCTAAGACACTCTTGAATCAAGAGCTAGATTACAGATCTCTCTCTCATCTAAGGGGAAGAAATACAAGTCATCAGATATATCCAGTTCAAAGCAAAGAATAAATTTTTCAAGAACCCGATGCTCTTGGGCGATATGCCAAATGAACAAAAACAGGAAGAAATTTAAAATCACAAAGGAGAAATCGAATACTAGTCTTGAAGTCAAATGTAATGGTCTCAAAAGAATAGAATATATTCAATTCTCTCCAAAGCCAAGGTGCACCTAATGAGGAAAATATACTGGATGTAATCATTTTGTTTCTACAGCTCATACGGAATGCCAAAACAAATGAATCTCACAGAGAATATCCTTAATACTTTCCTCATTTGTATCTCTCAATATCTCTTATATTTTGAAGAATCAAGGTCAAAATACCCTTGGTTCTAATTTCTATATATTGTTTAGCATTATTATATCAACATATTTCATTCCCTAGTACTGCATTCGCATTCATTTACTAGCCTAAATCCATTTGAATGACGGCTTTTCAGAATCTTTTTCATATTTTTAGTTAAGTTGATTTACATAAATAATTCGGAACAATACGCAACTGAAAATGTTATACAAGATTTATCCTGGATCATGACAAATTCTTCAGTGAAAAGATATTTTGCACACCTCAACAAGAGCCAGGGTATTGAGGTTGGGTGATAATGTTGGCTTGACACCTTTAGCAGCCAACACTTCCTCAGGTGTCCTACAAGAAATTTGAAGAAATAAACAGTGTTTTAAAAAGAAAAAAAACTTAATATCATGATGGGAAATTAACTTAGATCCATTTGACATTAAGAAAATGCAGACCTTGCTAAAACAGGTCTTGGAGTGAATCTGTCATCAGGATCACTTCATTAACAAAGAAAAAGTCGGTTTCAGCAAAAAAATATAGCATCTTATTTACCATCTAGAATTGCAATTATCTTCTATTACCTTTGTACACAAATGACAGCCTCCACCATCCCTGATTTAAGCATCTCTATTGCAATGGTTGTTACTATACCAGTCCATTGAGCTCCTATAAACAGAAAAAAAAAAATTATATGTAAAACCTAGTCAAGAAACCTGATCTAAATAACTTGGAGATAAACATAACTTCTGTTAACATGCAAATGCCAAATAAGCAGAAGTTTTTATATACGTCCATATCTATATATTAAACAGTGTTCTTTTCATCTTTTTGAAACCAAAAAATCGGTTGATTCCCCAATAGATGCTTAAACAATAATGAAAACTTCTCCCTTTTTTTAAATGAGAAAAGAATGCTACAGCATCACTCTACAGGCTATAATCCTAACTAGGTTAAAACTATAACCTATATCAATAATTTAGACCATATATTTAATTTACATTACAATTCAGTTCTTCAGTTAGTCAAATTTGTTTCACATGACTTTATTTACTATTTCTGATAAGGTCAATGACATTATGAATTTGAATAACTAAAGGACTAAATGTATGCATAATTTAATCAGGGACTAAATTGCGAGGGACCCATCTCCAAGGACCAAATATCATTTTACAAGTAAAGAAAACCTATATATTTCCAATTGTTGTCGTCTGTCTGAAACCTCAATTGATAAAAAAATATCAACATATGAGAAAATTTCTTATTTTGTATCTAGTCTAATTCTCACCATATTCCTTACGATTCAAAATGACCACAAAAGACTACGTCAAACGCAGCAATGAATGGAAATCATTAGATCTTAAACTGTAAAAGTTTCATATTAAAAAGGTAATCCATCAAGTTGAGGAACCCGAACTGAAATCCATGCAAACTACAAGTGATAAAAATTCTTATATAGCAGTACTAAAAGCAACTTCAAAGTAACTAGCCACGTACAGAACCTTCATTACCTAGAATCCGTACCAATTTAGGATTAGCCAACAGAACCACATATCAGAAATTCATCTAGAAATACCTTCTACAGGGAGAACTTTCCGAGCATATAAAAGTTCCTCATATACCCCTAAGTAGGTCTCATCCAAGTTATCAGTTTTCCTTCCTCTACCATGAACAACAGGTTCCAGTCTCTGAAAGGGAAAACAATTGTGAGCAAAGAAGCAACTTTAGTTAGGAAAAATATTTTTACAAGAATAAGATTCTGGATTCAGTTGCATCAGCCCTAAAATTCCAAATCAGAAGCAAAGCATGGCAATAAAAGTACTTACGTAACATTCAAATTAGGCATACATAATTCAAAGTTCAATCACCAAAGCCAAAATAAAATAACAAATAACTATTGCTCATTGAAATTTCAATTTGACATGTGGATCTGTATAGAGGAATTTGTCCATAAGTTACTAATAAGAGAGAAAAAATTGAAATGAGTTCCTCAATAAGTTAATTTTAACTTATGCTTGTTAATTCATAAAAGCTCTCTCAGTGGTATGATCATTTGAAACACTATAAATCTTATATTTAAAAATAAAACAAAGGGTGGCACCAGGCTTATGCATTGCAGATATATAAGCAATAGAGGGAAGAAAGAGACTTACCTCAATCCTAGACATTCCATCTCCCAAGAAAGCACATGCGTTCTTGACATGGGCAATGTAATATGTATCACACAACCCACAACGACTGTCCCAGAAGAAAAATTACAAAACCAAACCATGAGAACTAATAACAGAGAAAATTATGAATATGTTCCATAAATAAATAAAAGAGATCATGGTTATGCATTCTCAATGTAATAGTCTGTTAATCAGAAATCTATGACTTTTAAGATAATTATAGTAAAAGTCAATCATTTATCATTATACACAATGATTTATGCTTGAATTATGTGTAAACTTCTTTACTCTTTCAAATACATACCCTATTTTTGTCTGAATAAAATAAGAGTAACTAACACAGACATAAAAACACAAAGTACATAATTCTATACCTGCAATGATCTTTTGCAGGATAGATGCCACCTGGTGGAATAGGTTTGGATTTTTTCCTCCAGTCCTTTCTCACAGAAGTATCTGTATCTGCTTCCCAAAATGGAAGTAAAGGAAACAAAAGATGGTGAGAAGAGAATGAGATCAAGCAATTGTGGATGCAGAGTAAGAGAAAATGAAGGGTTGTTATGGAAGATGGAACCTTTGGACGAAGAGGAACGAATGGAGAGGGGAATTGGTAGAGAGGAGAGGTTGGCATGGAGAGATAAGGTAGACATAGTTGAGTTCAAAGTGGGATTTGATGAGTGACAAAGTTAACATAGATTGTTCAATGTTGTAGCTTCTGATCCACTACTTCATAATCATGTGGCCCCAACATGCCACGTACAAACAAATATCTAACAATTTTTCTTCCTTTTATTTTATTTTTTAATATGATAATTTTTATATGAGGTATGATACGTGGAGAGCACACGTCGTATACAGTGACTTGAAAAAAATATGATTTTGGAGAAAAATTGTGTCTTGTGATTCTTTTTCTCTCAGTTTAGGATTTTCTTTATATGGTTTTTTCTTTATTCTGCATCTCATTTTGTGTACGTGTGGTCGTTCTTTTTCTTAATATATTCTTTCATTTGAATCAGTTCCTTCCTAATACATTTTTCATTTAAAAAAATTATATTTATACTATTAACTATATCAATAAACCTTGCCATGTAGCAATTGTCATATGATAATATATTTCCACCGGCTATCACAGTATTACTTTTCTTTTTATATTTTAAGATGATTGTAGTTTAAAAAAGTAACAGTAAATGTTATTTATTGGAAGAAGTTTATTAAAGCAATTTTATATTTTCAATAAATGTATTATTCTTATATATTAGAAATATAAATAATGATATAATTTATCCAAAAACAAATTAAAATTTTATTAAAAGTTAACAGAACTGCAAATTTAAAATTATTTTCAAAACTTTAAATTTTGGTTATTTTAAAATGGCAAAGTTTATAATATAAAAAAATTGAAAGATTTATAAAATATATTTAATTATTTAAAATGTTAAATATGTTCATAACACTCATCATCTAAATATATGGAGACAAAAAAAGTCATTTTGTTTCAATTTTTTTGTGGATAGAGAATGTATATTTGATGATAGTTATGGTGTTATTTTTTTTGCTTAAGAATGTAATCGTTTAAGTATCACGATTCGATTGTGATTTGATTTATCTAACTTTTGTGTAAGACAATTGTACAACATCCAACAATTTTCACTCCATTTGAACAATTGTCTCATTAAGAATTAAACTCATATCTTAACCTTGATATAAATTATTGAGTTGAGTGTTTACTATTAGACTAAAAGTTAGAGTTGATAATTAGGGTATAACTCCTTTTATTTAAGAACATAATAGTTTAAGTAACATGATTTTTTACTTAAGAACATAACAATTCAAGTGATTTGATCCATCTAATTCTGCCATAAAATAATTAATGTCACCCACAATATTTTTTATCTTTAATAGTTAAACTTTTCACTTTAAAGAAAGGTGATCTATTAAATGTCTATTCCTCATTTTCCATATGTTCAATATCAGTATCTTTTCTTTCTATACAAAGAATTAAACCCAAAAGTTAACTCTAATTCCAATTAAGATAAACGGTTAGTTTCAAAACAAATGAGTTTGACTAAAGCTTAGAAAACAATTTGTAAAACTTTTCATTCCACAGTTTCTACTAAGCACTGATTTGGAGTCGTTTAATAGTTATGAAATATATTCACAGATGTTTTGATAAGCCAACCAGGATTCTTCTTGAATTATGTCCCATTCTTCTTTGTCAATTGTAAAATATTTAATAATCAATGAATATTATAAGTATTATTCATTATATTTACATATAAGGAATTTTAATTCCATAAAAAAGTCACTCATATCAATACAATAAATGTTCACAAAGAATATGAAATTTAACCATTCTTGTGCAATATATGTCATCTTCCTCTCTTGCAATGTTGTGTTGCTATCTTCTTTTTTGAATCTTGGTATGTTCATCTTCATACTTCCTATATTATGATTGAGTCCAATTAATGTTTTAGAAATCTTTCACTCTTGACCACAATTAACCTTACAAAACTAATCTATTCTCTCACTTGTCTTATTTTTTTTCAACGAAAACCTCCAAAATTCCTTTCCATCTTTGAAAATTTCTGCATGTCAAGTTCATTAAAGTGTATCAAAAGGAAGGTTGTGGTGTCTCCTCTAGATCTCTCATTCCTGGTTCCTCTCCCTCTAATACACTGCCTACAAGTCAATTAATTATTATAATTTGTATTAGTTTTCTATTTTTTTAAATCAAAACCTTATCATTAGCTTGTTATCTTTCATTAACTTTGGTAGATGTTTTAGAAATGCTTAATCACAAGTTCATTTTACTTTTGCTGGAAATAATGAGTCATTGAACATGTCATTTTCACATATATTTTATATTTCTTTTATTTGATGTTTAACATTTTATCTAATTAGAACAATGTATGACAAATAATAAAATTGTTTACTATTTTCAATAATATTTCAGTGTCAGCATATGATAACTAAAATTTACCTTGAATCACAAAAACATAACCATATGATTTCCCCGTCAAAAAATATTTATAACTTTTTTAAAATACTTACAAATCCATGAAATTCTCTTATTATAAATCTTTTAAATTCAAATGACAAAATCCTAAGTATAAATTTTCTAAATTTGTCTTAAATCATTATATTACAAAATCTCTTAAAATCTACAGGACCTTTTTTATGTATAAATATCTTTCAAAATCTCAAATGAATACTCCTCCCTAATAATGATAATAATCTTAGAAAAACATTTAATATCTTACAATCAAATTCTTTAATGACCTTTCACGGATAGAATTTTTTTTTAACAGCCCTTTACTTCAGTTTCTGGCCGGAGATTGGAAAGTGAATTCGGAAAGCTTTCTGAAACTATAAAATAATAAGGCAAATGGTAAGGTAGAGAAAGGGCAATGGTACCTATTTTTGAATAGGGAGATATGGTGAGTTACTATTGCACTTGTGGTCATGCTTGTGTGCTCTGAAGGTGCAAATGTACAGGAACAAGCTTTTCAGAAAGAAAATTAGTATTTTCAAATTTTGTAAAAAAAAAAAAATTGGAATAAATTGTAAATTGTTTTTGGGAATTTTTTTCGAAATGATTATGAAATGTTCTAAAATATATAATCTGAGATACTAAAAGTGAATTTCAAATTCTACATTCTAGAACATATTCAGAATTTTGAACGTCGTTCTTCCTGTGACTGTTGTCAAAGATTAATTAAAAATTTTCAGAAAGCAGAATGAACTAACATTGTAGTCTTTCAACAATTTTCACTCAATCAGCCGTAAAGAGTCTTATAAAGAAAAAAAGTAAGAAAATCTCTAACATTCCTCATTAGATATAGGGACCTTCATTTCAGCATCAATGGAGATGAGTGCCTAACTGTAAACTGAATCAGGTCATGTTTTTAATTTCAATGCTCAAGTTTTGAAGTAGATATTTCAACTGAAACTATTGACGCAATTACACGCTTAATATCGCACAACACAAACTTTTGAAACTCTCCCCATTCAAATAACAAGTAAATGTAGTTCACTGTATATACTAAGGAAATATAATGTCCATAAGTGATGTTAAGCACTGAAAAATACAGACTCCAATTATATGTCAATTATAATAATCTTCTGTTTGCAATTCTATCTAGCATATACATTCAACAAATGTTCTCACATCTCATACTTTTCTCTGACAACTGATATGTCTCTCTCACTAAGCTTCTTGGTACAGTCTCTTTCATACCCAACTATTATACCCACAAAATTTGGAATTCAATCAAAGAGATAAAAAGGCACAACAGATTTTATTACCATCTTCCAAAAATAATTGCAGCCGGATTCACCACCGATCAATAAGCAGCAGCCCAGAAGAGAATTTCTTCTCAAGAATTTGTTGGATAATTCACTCAAAATTTACAGATCACGACCTCCACTCTGTTGAGGAGGTTACAAGAACAAAAAGCAACTCGGTAGACTTTTGTCGACGTGTTACTCATGCATCTGGGTTTGAAATTTGCTGATTCTTTTACCTTAGCGGCAACTGGGAAACAGCTTCATGATTCATCCAAACAGTTGAGTAAGACTTTGGTGACAACAAATACAAGTCCAACGTAAATCCAATCAAAGAAGTTTGCTGGTTCTCCTTCTTGAAGGTCCACCAGGAAACAGCTTCATAATCCATCCCAACACCCTTTCCACAACCTAGTACCAGAAAAGTCATCAATTCCATTTTTCTTCATTTTCAAGTTTTGTAATCTCTATAATCTTAACTACTTGATATCATTTCAGCACAAACCCACTAGTTCTACCTAACAACATAACCCAGGTCTCTAATGTTCATATCGATACTTGCACTACTCGCAAGTAGTGAAGCTTTCAATTACAAAATAGTATGCAGGGATTTGTTATCAAGGCTTCAAAATAAACATGAGGATGTATAAATGACGTGCACTAGACATGCAGACAAGAATATGTTCACATAACCAAACTACAGTAAAATGAGCATAAGGTTACCTCGTCACCCTCATCTGCATATGGGGTGTTCTCATACACAGCGCGGGAATCTGGTTGCTTAGTAGAAATATTTTCATTGACCATGCTTTGAGCAGTCAAAAGCTCTAATCTTTGTGTCTGGACCTCAAGTTTTCGGGACAACTCCTTGTTTATTTCCTTCAATCAGGAAAAGAAACAGCATATATTACAAGGTAATTTAACTGACTTTAGAGTGGCAGCTCCCACATTTTTATTAGTATTGCAAATATATGCCTAAATCTGTAATTTGAATTCAAATAATTTAGTTTTCAGGAATTATTCTTATGTTTCAAATTCTAAGGATGCCGTTTATCATTTAGATTTAGGATGCTAGCACTTTGATTATAAGATTACAAGTATTTGAATAAGTGAAACAAGCTCCTCCACATATAGCATCTCCTATTCTTCTAAAAATATATTTTCTACATTTAATATAATGCATTCTAATTGAATTACCTTCATCCTGGAACACTCAGACGATTCCGATGTCAAGGCTTTTATCAATTCTTCTTTCTCTAATGCCAGCTACATATCAAAAGGTAGACATGTGAATATGTGGGCTCCTTTGATAACAAATTCATACTACTCTGATAAAATATGGAAAGCAAGATAGGTGGCAAAAGAAATTCTCCAAATAGTAAAAAAAAAAATGGAGGTGGCGTATACCACCCGCCGAATTCTAAAAAGATCGAACCCTACCTCGGAAATAAGTGCATTAATGTTCTCAATCATTCTCATCTGATCATGAGGAATATTAACAGGAGAAACGCCAAGAGATGAGCGTCTAGTTTCAGGAACTAAGGATGACGAACTAGACGACTCAGCAGCATTATCATTGATTTCTGGGTTGGAAGAGTTAAAAGCTGGATCTTCACTTACTGCATTAAATATAGATATATAAACATAACAAGATACTAATCCAGTAAAATACTAAAAGTAATAGCGAATACTTTAATCAAGTATCATTTGCCAGCCAGTCATGACTCATGAATTAAACAAAAATCCTTGAATGAAGGGGAATATATGATCCAAAAGAAAAACTTATTTATCTTTCGTGACTTTTAACCAAATAAGAGCAGCACATACTAACAAGTGTTACATTGGCCGCAAAAACATAAGAAAGAATACATGTTTATAGATGCTGGAAAGATCGGATACCAGATGTTGGTTACATTGCACGTGTATAAGACATTCTTGCAATAAGTTACATAAAATAATGACTTAAAATATTTAAGAAAATACTAGTTGTGCCTACTGTTAGTGAAATACGGTTGAGAAAAGACTAGTTGTATCAGCTGTCAAAAGATAGTCTTGTAAAGCTTTATAAAGCTATTTTTTTATCTAGTCTGAAAAGTCTATACATAGGTGCAGGTTCTCCTAGTCTCAAGGTGGATCCCTCTAGTCTATACATGCACACATTAGTACATATTCATACACGTATATACATACATATTGCTGCTGAGCATAGACATTCACTCAAGCTTTTCCAGCAACTCTAAATCTTCAAGTATAATAACATAATAAAATAAAATGAAGGTATATTACATCATATATTCATATGCTTGTCTACACAACAACTTCTATAGACATGACATTTTCTGTTTTAAGCATATTTTATTAGTGGATGCTAAGCATTTCATTCTCTTATTCCTACTTAAGGATAATGGAACAAAGAAAACATGCTCGAGTTAAAGATTAGTATGCAAAATTGCTCAATTGATGCCGAATACACAGCATATGTAAATTGAAAAACCATGAAGAATACCAAAAACAAAGTAATAGTGCTAACTGAGGCAAACCAACCTAAATCCTCCGTGGATGTAGAAATGTTCCTTTTACTTGTTTGACTCTCGATAGACTTTCCAGTCCCTGAAGCCTTTTGTATCTTAGAAAGCAGCAACTTCTTTTCTGTATCAGGGCAATGGCAAAGCAAGATCATGGATTTCTGAGTTCATAGTATCTCAACTCAAACAAAATTTGCTCATTTGATTTGGATTAAGAGCTCACAATGAATGGTTAACTAGGATTTTTTACCACGTCCCCAATATTTTTCTCTTCATAAGGAAAAGAAAAAAGTAATTCAAAAAAGAACAAAATGAATTAATTACATGATATCCACCAATAAAAAGAAAAGGACCAACAAATAAATTCATTTCACTCTATATATCCAGAAAAAAGATAAATAGTCAAAAACATCAAAATAAAAAATAATTCTGCAACATGCGCTATGATAGATTTCCACATATAACACAAAAAAAAAATGTAACAACCATCAACAATTTAAGTCCTGAAAATATCAAAGTAGACATGCATTAAGACTTCCACGAAAAAGATAATATCTGTTTCAAAAGCAACTGTTGGAGAAAATAAAAGAGTACAGATTTATGAATATCAGACTTGACAATAGCACAAAGTTAAAACAAAGGATGAATAGTTTTTTTGATAGAACAGAGTGTAAACCACCAAGTGAACCTAACTAGGGACAATAGTATCTGTGTAACATTTGTCTCTACAAACACTAAAGATCAGCACTATTTTCGATAATAGAAAATCTAAGGACTAGAAGCAGAGTACTCTGATTATTGGATTTGGATAATGAATATTATATGTGTTTGCATGAGTATAAGCTAGAGAGAGAGGTGTCATATCTACAATCCAAAAACATTTGTTTTCTATTTTCTATTGTCATTACTAGTTTATAAGGTTCAAATAATTATAGGCACCAACCTTAAACACAATACAGAAGGCCAATAATGAATAAAACTTATGAAAAATCAAAACTTGTGTGAATCAAAATGCAGAACAAAAAACAGCTAAAGTCTGATTACCTTCTTGTAGAGCATCGATAGTGGACTGCAAATCATGGCGGTCTTTATCTAGGCTAGAAATTTTCTTTCTGCAATATTTACCATGAACAATTATTGCCCCCGATGAAATAAGCAAAATATTTTAAAATGCCCAAGAATCAACAAAAAGGAAGGAAATGAGGAGCTGACATCAAATAAAATTCCATCAGAATGAGGTAAAATTATATTTAAACTAAAAAATGCAGAATTTTAACCAGATTAGATATCAATCAAAAGTAATTAGTAAAGGTTCAGAAAAAGGAATCTGTACATTGAAGTCTGGCTGCCAACCCAATGTTAGATAGGGCCAAAAACAAAATTAAATTAAGAGAAAGGTAATTTCAAGTGTTACTTTCTCTCTCAACCACCAAAAATTAAATGAGGGTAAACATTCTCTCAAATAGTTTAATAAAATTCCATCAATACACCAGGGAATTTTATTTTCATATTTTACTAGGAAAGGTAAGCACATCAAGGAAAAGAAATCTCCATACAAGAAACATAAGCATAGGAGGAAAAACCAAGTATGAGCAATGATTTTCAAAATTATTTCTTCAGAAATAAATTCCACTCCAGCAACTCTGCACCAATTACCCAAACATGCATGAAAAGTTGTGTGAGAACAGGTTTCTTAAAGGCTTAGGCAGACAATGAAGGATAAGGGATGGCATCGCTTGTTTTTTCTTCCATTCTTTGGCTCTAATATCCTAGCACCACTTCATCTCTTCACCAATCACCTCAATTTTATTTTAACGAACTAGGCTTTGAGCTGTCCAATGATTTCAACTATTCAGAGTAAAATTTGGATATTAACAACCACAATATCATCAAGAGAAAAATTACATTGACACAAGAATTTTCAATTGCAAGTCCCACCTGCAAGATTAAATATAAAACCAGACTTTCTAACACAAATACCCTTCTTATTAATGCTATCTTTTTGGCCAGAAACAATGATTGACTATTCCACAAATCACAATCTTGCCATTTGTAGTTCATTTGAAGGATATATAAAACCTCAAAAGTACCTGTATGAAGAAATTTCAGCTTGTGCATTTTCCAACTGCTTCTCCAGCTTTAGCTCACTGGATCTTAGTCTGAGTGCCTGACATGTTTGTTAAACACAACAAATTAAATCTATAATCTAATATATTTGCTAAATCTATATGCAAAAATCTGCCTATATGAGTTCAGATTGGAACACTGACATTTGCAACCCGTGATTAGGGGGATAGAAATCACATAACGACTCTGCACACATCGAAATATGGATCCGGAAATTTCTTTTTTAAACAAGTCACTGGACCAGACACTGCACTGGTTCACTTAACTTTGTATTGAAAGTTAATTTAATTATAAATTCTAAAAATGGAGTTACCCTTCCATTATAAAGGCTTCATTAACCAATCAAATGCCAGTTCTCCTAAAAGCTTTCAATTTTTCAGAGGAAGTTCATGAATGGTTTTACATCTCTGTTCTCTAAGATTCATATATTGGTAAATTGTTAGATGAAAAATTTTTCCACAGAACAAAATCAATTTATGTGCTCCAAATAATCCAAGCAATTATATTTTTATCATTTGAAGTCTCCATAAAAACATTATTGGATCATCAAACTCAGATCCTACCTGGGATAAGATGAAGGGCTGACAGTGACCATGAGTTCAAAACATGAAACAAGTTCCAACCTCTAATATAAATTTATATTCAACGAATAAATATAGGAAGAACTTATGTAGTCAGTAAAACGCAAAAATAATCTATAAAACTTGCATGAAATAACTTTTAAAGTTCAATTATGTGTGTGTATAATATTTTAAGTATCATATATATTAGACAGGTATATAAGTTTAAAAATTAAAAAAATTTACTTAAAATTAACAACATATTCATAATTAACAATAAAAAATAATCTTAAAAAAAACAACAAAGAGCAAGGGAAAGGAACACAAAGGAAGAGCAGACTTCACAGACAACACAAAAGCAGCAGAACAATGAACAGGGATGGGTGGGCTGCAACACATCAGTGTTGGCTCGAGATTATGATTGATAGACGTCGATCAAAGAAGTTTTATCCAAGCAAAGAGAAAACGTGCATTTTTGCAGGTTGTGCATACAAAAGTAGGACCTTGACTCCTTTGACCGAATGAAAAGGGGACAAAGTCGTGTGATTAACTGATTGTCAACAAAACACACATTTGATAACATGGCAAACAGTCAAAAAGAGTTCTTAACCCACTGTTATAAATTGAGATTGAAACTTCCACAAATGGACATCATTTCTAGAACTAAGGCCACAACTGAAACAAATGGAAAACAGGGGCCGGCCAGAGGCTACAATGCAACTCTCCACTGCTATATCAGAATGGCTAGTCATTGATAAGTATGGTACCGATGCAAGGCGAGTGCCCAAACACCCAATTGCTAGAACAGAATCGGCCAGCGTAAACAACCAAGAAGGTGCAAATCCAAGCCAGTGCACCCAATCCTTTCCACAACAATTACTCTCAGTAAACTAACAAGTAGTGGTGTTGGTATGTGGCAAGTAATTCAAATGTCAGTTTCAGGTCAGTTTGGCTCTTATTGGAGTTGCACAATTTCCGATGCAATTTCAACTGGTTCCTAGAATAGTTCAGATCTCTAGATTCTATGGATTTTCTAAGGTGGGATGCATGCCAACAAGAAAAAGGTTTTGATCAGGAACATTTTACCCACATATGTGCTATTATTCTGCATGTTGGGTGAATTTTGAATGTTATATCTGAAAATTGAAGCATAATGAAACAGTCAACATAGTTAACTTATTTCATTGGTTCGATTAATTTCATGATAATTCCTTCAGCAAATCCTTAGAATATTAATAACACCCTATTTCTTAATTGTCATTTCTATTTGTTTTGCATAATATTTTAGTCATCAATTCATTTCAGATGACAGTAGAGTAGTTAATTAAATATCAGAAAATGCCAACATGATGAAGATTAAAAAATTTCAAAATAAGTGAAGTTAACAACTTGATTTCAGATAAAAGATGAGAAAAACTATATTTAATCCTCAAAAGTACAAATGGCAAAACATACCAAGAAAAATCAGTACCTTCTCCTCTAAACCAATAACTTCAGATGCTAATAACTTAGCACGCTCATCAGCTGCCTTACATTCTAGTTGTGCATTTGTATATTCACTCTTGAAAGCCTGAAGCTCAGCCTGTTGACATGAAACCAGTCTATTTTCAACCAAAGATAATCAACAATAAATGTGGCAGAAGTTAAACCAAGCTCAATGCACTAAAAACTTTAGCTCCACAAACGGACCATATGGGTAGATTTGCAAAATGAAAATGGGAACCCAATATCAATATTTTACAGATAAACTACACAAGATTAAAGACAAACAAGTGCTGTATTGGCACCGGTAGTTGTTTTTCAACAGATCGTCATACCATAGCAGGCTTTGAATGGTGGCAACCATACATGAGCGACACCCATGGCAAAAAAGTGTGGAAATTAAGGGGGCCCATCTGTTCTGACCTATTTTCGGTCTAAAATAGGATTTAAAACACTAGGGAACAGTCACATACTCTTTCTCCCTCATGAGTCACTACTACCTTCATCGCCCATAAGCATCCAAACATTTAGTCACATACACTTAAAATCTCTATCAATGTCCAACCCCTGGCAGGCAACCTCTGTCCTCCTTTCTTTGAAATCTTTCAGTAACAACTTCCACGGCCTCTTTGGGTTTTTTATTTCTTTCTAAGAATATTCTTTTTTATTTTTCATTAATTCTAATGATTATTTATCTTTTTATTTATTTTAGTTAATAATTCTTTTCAATTCTGTTTTTAATATTTATACTTTTTTTAACTTTTCCTTCTCAATTATGTTTTATTCAATTCTTTTTTAATGTCTATGCTTCTTTTTCTTATATTTATACTGCTTTATAATTATTCTCCTTCAATATTAATACTGCCAACTTTTTCAATTCTGTTTTTGTTTGCTTATTCTTTTAATATTCTTTATTTAGTTTATTCAATATAGCTTTCTTCACATGCAGTATGCACACACAAACACATACTAAATTTATTTGGTCTACCATGGCTTCCACCATAAGCCGCTATGCCATCCATCATTAACAACACTGATAATCATAGATACTTAATACACAAGAAAAAAGACTATGCAAAAGCACCGAAAAAGATTCTATAAATAAAAGATAATTGATGATCATGAACAACTTTCGTTGTTGCAGCACCTTTCCTAGAATTTGTGGTGACCCAGATAATCTTCAGCGGTACACCATTTCAGGAAACCAAGGATACCAATTGAAATGGATGGATGTCAAGAAAGCGAAAACAACTATTGTGTATACCGAAATATATCATTAATATTTCAGACAAAATGATAGAAAGAGCCATCCAATTAATCCAACCATAAACTTTCTACTTACTGAAGACACGGGAAGGAATCACAATGAGCTCAATAAGAAGCTCAATTCAACAAGCTCTGTAGGCATCGCTTAATTCGATGCTTGATTATCTCTGCATCAAGTTTTATATGAGGCTAAGTATACTATTTCAATCAAGCTTAAACCCCCTAATATTTCAGTTCAAAAGACGATGAGCCAACTTGATTGAAATATATAATATTTTTTTATTTTTAACTTATAATAACTACAAAATTGTAAAAATAACTAAATTTATAATAATATTTCCAATATATGATCCCGTAATATAAATAGAAGCAAGTGCGCAAACGAACTTGCACAGCTAGACAATGCATGTTTGTATACGATATAAAGCTACCAGCACAGCCAAAAAATTATGCAACTAGATAGGGATTAGGTAGTGTTGATACAAACCAGTTGTGCTTTGATATCTTCTTGTAACTTCTCCATATCTGATTTTAATTGGTTGACAACACTTCTCTACAAAAACAAGGAAACAAAAAATTGTGACTGCTTCATATCCTTACAAACAACTATCTTACCACAAAACTAAACACGATGCACCAAGTTAAATTCAAAATAAGGTTTGAAGTGATGTCAAGATAACAAAGATCAAAGTACTAAAATAATTAGTAAGAAACTAACCCGTTGACTAAAAGAACTACACCAGCCTAATTAAGTTCCTTTATACACCCACCCACAATTGAAAGACCAAAAAGCAAGAGACTTTTACACTATTACTGTAACCCACAACTAATTAAGTTCCTTCACACACCCACGATCACAGGCCAATATGTTCAGATGTTTTATCTAATATCAAAGGAGTACAGTACAAGTAACCCAAAAGTCAATAAATTCAATAAAATCATAACAACGACTGCCTCCTATTACTGGAAACCTATTGTTCTTCATATTAAATTATTAAAATTAAATAGCTCAAAACGAAATATCATAATATGCACAATGGAAAAACACCTTAAGTTCTGAACCACTGAAGCATGTTTTATAACTATAATAACTAATAGATATGTCAATTACTGGTAGTATGGGTTTTAATAGAAAAATAGATAAGAAAGCAACGTGATAAAAATTAAAAACAGTTTCAAAGTTGAACATTCTCAAATATTATACTGCAATACATAGGCAAACCTGTTGATTATAATTATCGGTTAGAGTTGAATTTTCAGTAGCTAGTGACTCTGCTAACACTTGAGAAGCCTCAAGAGCACGTTGCAAAGAAAACTTCTCTTTTGTTAGATCTTCAATATACTGCCAAAAAAAAAAGGACAAAAATATAAACAAATATAACCTTTATTTTTCCCATATAATAATAAAAGAGTGAAAATACCAAAATAAAAAAATTAGAGATTCATTTAATGCATAACAATTACGAACTTTTACAAGTTGAGAGACATATAGAAGACATGACGAGCAAACAAATATGCAAAGCATAATGTATGACTACCCACACCAGAAAGGATGACTGAAAGTACAAAGGAAAAGATAAAAATATATTCAGTTTCTAAATTCTAACACTGTTTATACGACCTATATGCATCATTTTCATTGTTGCAAGTTCACCACTCAGATAAAAAATTATTTACACCCACAAACGAAAGAAAGAATCAACTCATAGTTGACATAACAAAAGTAGAACCCCACACTAGTAAATAGTGAGGTTACATCCCTAGTGTATGACTGATAGAACACCATTTAATAAAGTAATAAGTTATATATTGAACACCGAAATCAGACACAAGACAGCAATAGAGTTTGCTGTCTATGAGACAAATGTCTCCTACAGAGAGTATTATCTGTCCACAAACTGCAAATAACTTCACACTGGGTAATTACACAATCTACTATCAGATGGAAAGACCCTGTACATAAGGTTATTTTCAACATGTCATCCTGAAGTTTCTAGTACAAACTGTTTTCTAAAGCAGTTATTTGCAACACCTAACTGCCATGATGCCATCCTGAAGTTTCTAGCACATAACTAAAATCATCAAAAATTTCCCCAACTCTAATAAAAGGTGGGTACATTTTAGCTCATATTTAGCATATCAAACATATTCCCATCAACCAAATGCTTGCGCAAACAAACATTTCTGTAGCTAATAAATTAAGCACAAAACAAAATAAACAGAACCAAAAAATATTTTGTACTAATTCATCAAAAACACATCCACAAAGTAAAGCACCATTGCATCATATAACAGGCTCAAAAGAAGTAATATCATGACCATAACTAGCAGAAATCACCTGTTCTAAAGCAGCAAAGTCTTCATTTTTTGAAGATGAGTAATAAGCATTCTTCTCCATGCCATTTTCCTTAGCACTTAACAGAGCACCATGACTATCATTATTAACAACAGAAGGGGCTAAATGCTCAAGTGGACTATGAACATTCTCAGTTTTAGAATTTGGGAAAAGTGGCACACTTTTAGTCTCTTCAGATGGCTTAGGGAAATACGTAGAGCTTGGTATATGATTGCTGTTTGATTCTAGATGATTGGACATAGAGGAACTTTGCTCTGATTGATGAAATGGAGACCCCAAAGAAGTTCTGTTGACATTTAGAGAATCGAGAAACGATGGACGTGATCTCCTAGAACTAGATTCCGCTGGCAATGAAAGTATTGGTGTATTATAAGAGGAACTTCTTGCTTCAAAACCTGTGGAATCAAATTTTGGCATAGTTGCACCATGAAGACTAGGCAGATTAGTATCAGAGCTAGTAACAGTTTCGCTAAACTTGGAGCTGAAAGACTCACTGAAACCTGAAATAAAACATATATTATGCACAACTAAATCGGCAGAGAGCACTGTGTGATTGTCAGGTTGTATGTATTAAAAAGGTAAAGCAAGAAACAAATTACAAAAATTTGAAACTATAAAAGCAAAGTGAAAAATAAACTGTTACCTCCAGAAAGCGAACTATGTGAGTAGCCACTATCTGAAGTGCTAGAATTTGTCAGCTTGATTTGCTGCAGAGCATCAACAGAGTTCTGAGGTGAGATTTTTGAAGGAAAATGTGAAGTGAGATAATCAGTAACCGCATAATCCTTCAAAGGGCTGTTACTCTTGTTTGACTGGTCGTCATTCATCCCACGAAAACTAAATTGACTAGCATTACTGTCATATTCTTGACTTTCTTGCAGGCGTAGAGGAACATTTTGGTGGTTTGTTTTCCCTGATGGAATTACATATATATCATTCACATTATTTGTCTCATTCTTTTGACTAAAATCAGAAGATGCGGTAACTAAAGAAGCATTATATCTATTATATTCATCAGTATTGGAATGTGCCTCCACCAAACTTGTAGATGGTGTACTAAGATCATTCCTCGCAGGAGAAGTTTTACCAGCCAAAGACCCTTGATTACTACTTTGGCTAAACAAATTCTGAGTCTTGTCATTACCAATCCCTGAAGTTGAACTGTCAGAAACAGCTCCTCCCACACCATCAGATGTTGTAACTCCATCGGACTCATTAATGCGTACATTTTCAACTTCAGAAGACTGTTTTTTATTCAAGCTATCATCAGAATTGTGAACTTGGCTAGAGTTTGAAGTCTTCTTGGCTCGCTCTGCAGCTTTCTTTTTACGAAACTCCTCCAGCTGCAAGACCCAAAAATCCAAAACATTTGAAATTGACAAAAAAAAAAAAAGGCAAAAAGAGAATACCATTTCAGAAGTAGTACAAACTACAAAGTAGCACAACACAATAACTTAGAATTAATAATGAAATGAGTAGTCAAATTGCATAGAAAATATAAGGAATCTATTAGATATAAAACCATTCAGCTGTGCCTTCATGTTGAGTTTAGGTTTGATGTAGTTCTTGACAAGGTATTAAAGCCTCTAATGATTATGCGATGTACTGTTTGATCCTTGTTAGCTGGCCCAATTCGTTTAATTAAAAGTTAATTTCAAAACAGATTAAGGTAGACCTTTGAATTGCCCAGACTTCAAGCCCAAAGCATTATTGCTTAAGGTGAGGTGTCAAATATAAAAAAGCACATTCAGTCTTCACCCAACAATTTAAGTACAGATAGTGGGTTCTGGACAGAAAGGCTGGACTGTAAAGAACTATCACAGTGACAGTGACACACCAATATAGAACCTCTAAGTAAAAATTAGAAACAAAAAACGCCCTTTTTTATTCAAAGAGTCCAATGTAATTTAACTGAGAATTCTGAGATTAAGAGAAGTAACGAACACTTTTACAACCAAGAGAATAAAAATATTCAGAAACTTTGGGTCTGATTAATGACAATATGACAGCTGATTTCAATAACATTCCAAAAGGAATAATATTCTAAACCTAATAAATGGCTAAATCACTCTAGAACAACAACATAAAGGGACTAGAATTAGATTAACTAAATCAAGGTGAGATTTACTGAGATAGACTACATGTTACAAAGCATGTAAAGTCCAACATTTAAAACAAAACATAAAAATATAACGTGAGGCATTTAGCACCCAAAGGAAAATCTTCTTTAAACAGATAAAAAAACAGTTATTAAGCTCAGATAAGAGCACAGAGTGGCCAACCTACCTAAACTGTTATGGCGGGAAACCACCATTATGAAATCCCAGATATAAGTTAAATAGTTTATATTACATATATATAAATGCTCAAGAATAAAAATATCCATAAATAAAGGCATATTCATCATTAAAAGAAGGAAAATCCCAAGAATAAACGCCTTACACAGCACCAAATGTTGTCATTCAAGGGGAAAGTAGAAAGTTTTGTCTCTGAGCCAACATAGTGGTCGCCATGGCCATAGCCATGACACCACAATGCTGCTATAGTCTGCTATTGACTACTCTGGAAGTAAAAGGCCTCTTTCATGGGAAAATGGTGAATATACAACATTACTATTCGGTAAATGGTTTCCCTGGTTGTATGATAAACTAACTAGTGTATTATTATCCATGGTATAATTTTGTAAATTTATCACTCCCCAAATGGGCATAGTAAATTATTATATGCTTGAATTATTTATGTTTACTGAACCTTATTTCAAAACAGGACTCTTGAAAAATGGAACTGGGAAGAATGATCAGTATTATAATAATATAATATTACAATTCATCAAACAGCTTCCCTGGTTGTATGATGCAAATCAAACCCAAGATTCAATGCGAAATAACCTGGTGGTTAAAGAAACAAACCAGGCTACTAATGAAACTAGCTAGTACCTTATAGATATTAAGTCGTCAAGTGCTAAACAAAAAGCGTAAGTGCGACTGAGGTTTATGCAAAATAATGGATGAATAACGTACAAAAAGAAGGATAACTAAATCCCTAAAAGGGGGAAAAAGATACTCTCCCAAGATTATTCTCACTATCCCCAAAACAAAACATAGCAGCTAAGGTTTTAAAAAACGGCCTGCCACCACAACTTTGGCTGTAATGTCATGGTTTTTGGTTTGAATATCCGCCACCACAATAGTAACCACATTTGTCCGGAATTTCCAGCAATATCAAGTTACATGACTGAATCATGACTATAATTTAAAACCTTGGTCGCAGCCTAAAAAATATCACTAGCTTTGTAAACCCAAAACATGGATCCTCGTGCAAGCAGGTACTAGATCACCAAGCTCCATCTCTTGCATATACTCGGAAACAGGACCACCCACATTATTCCCTGCCCTTCAACTGCGTCATCGAAGATCACAGATTCCACTTCCTTTCAGCTCCCCTCCAATCATTTCACCATTCCCTTCCCTTTACCATCCCAATCACAATCAGTAACACAATCCAAGAGCTACAAAATGTTAACGACAAGCAAAAATAATAAATTCCATCCACGTCCAACCACAAAAATTAAACCCTACACCAAACTACCCACATTACTCCCACGTGCGCAAACGCGCAACATTATAACAACACGAAACACAGCATTAAGCAAATCAACAACACATTTCCCAATCTCAATCTCCAACAAGTCCACAATCAGAACAAAAACAAAACATCAAAACCAAATCAACCAAACAAATCCATACCCGGCGCTTGCCAGCTTCAAGATGCTCTTGCTTCCGCGACGACGCGGAGGAGTTAGGCAGCACCTGAGCCGACGCCATTAGAGAACCACGAAGAAACGATCTATAACGAAAAAATAAGCCCAAATTCAAAACCTGAACGCGCTAATCGCCATCACCGCCGCAATGGATCGAATCAAACAGCACCAAATCGTAGCGTCGGAAGGAACTTCGCAGATCGCGGAAATCGGAAACGATAACGGTGCAGAAAAAGGAATTGATAAAAATGAGGGAATAATTTGAAATTTTGAGAAATGAAACGTTGAGAGAAAGAAAGGAATCGAAATTGCTCGCAGTGAGACGGTGTCCGATCTGATCGGAGAGAGAGATTTGGGCCTCTCTCTTGGTTTTGGATTTGGGGTTTTCTTTGTATTTTTGGCTTTTTATTTTTGTTTATATTTTTTGGCTCTGCTTTGCAACGTTTTTATTATTTGAGAAGATGAAAGCAGGTGATGAGAGTTTGAACTAATTTGGGTGCCTTGCTGGAAATTACCGAAGAGGACATGGGTTCGTGCCATTTCACTTCAAACCTTTTCTCATGCTAAACTTTTTCAAAATGAAAGAAAATGTTTCATAATTATTTTAATAGCAAATCTAATTTGACTTTTTAACTTATCCTTAGGTTTTTTTTTTAATGATTCATACATTTTAGGGAAACTCAACCCATTAGGTAATATGTTTAGTTTTATTTTTATTTTCTTATTCCGATACTCTAAATTAATTTCAGACGATAATCTATCTATCTATTATTATCTTCAATGTTGATTGACAAGGAAATATATTCAATCCATAAATTATAAAATATAAAATTAATGAATCGAATTAAATTCATTCCTTTATTTTATAATACTCTTATTTCTCTTTAATGAAAAGTATCTTTTTTAAATTAATGTTATGACTATAAACTAATGTATAC
>Ga0123340_1000256_pt1 | contig 30937 bp, 18 predicted proteins | sample SirMexnodulemix_FD_89961 | JGI IMG/M metagenome (GOLD analysis project Ga0123340, IMG submission 89961) | Root nodule microbial communities of legume samples collected from Mexico - Siratro Mexico nodule mix | ecosystem: Host-associated > Plants > Roots > Nodule | place: Mexico: Nepantla...
ATATATATGAAAATTTGTTTTAGGCTGAAAAATACATAGAGGACTGTTAAATCATAGTTATGATCTTTTATCGGGGAAAAGAAATAATTATATTTGTTATTCGTTATATTTACTGTTTGTGTGTTTGTGTACTATAATTGTTATTCATTATATGTACTGGCTGTGTACGAATTCAATAGAATAATGCAAAGTTTTACTATTGCATTTTTTTTCATTTCTCTTTTATTCTCATACATTCAACAAAAAAAATACATATATGCATTTAGTCACAATTATAGTGACAGTAAATTAAATTAGTAATCAGTAAACCTTATCCTGAACTACAACTTCTCCTATGAATGAATATTAGCTTACAAAAGTTTAATTTATAATCAATAACAAAACAAGTGTGTGTAAACTCTTACTTTTCATTATAAATTAGTGTTGTAATTTAAAACAAAAAAAAATCAAAAAATATTAAAGTCATATTTTATGAGTGAACAAAGAGAAAAAAGAATATATATATATATATAATGAAATCAAGTCTTAACTATAAAAGAATAAAAATATTAAATATTTTAAAAGGAGAAAATAAATATAAAGTTAAAATTTAAGTATTTAAAAAATATATTTACCCAATATTATTAATAAGATCAAACAAACTTTTAATTAATGAAAAAAATAAAAGTTTGTTAAATCAAATATAATCTTATCCCTTCTAAAAATTTATTGAAATCAAATATCATCAAATTTCAAATTAAAGATCTCATCTTCACTCCTCTCTTTATACTCTCTTCTCTTCCTTCCATCTTATATACTCTTCTAAATTTTGATAGAGACATTTGTAGTAGAGTTGAAAATAACTTATTTCTCAATCATATATTTAAAGAGTAAAAAAAATGATTTTTTTATACAGGACCTTCCAGTTATTTATTGATTCTTAATCATGTTAAGTATAACGGGATAAAACCATGTTTTTTTAACATATAAAAAGAAATAACACTCTAATTTATTATTTTTTAACAGTTCTGTTTTGATTAAAAAGTTAAATGTAAAAGAGTTAGATACAAGTATTTACATATTAAAGAGTTAAATATAAAAGAGTTAGATATAAGTATTAACATAAGAGATTATTTGTACATTTATGTGCATATGTACTTAAGCGAGATCGTATTGAACTATCTTAAATATTTCTTTTATTAATTTATTTTTTATTAAAAAAACAATCTATGAGAACAATATTTATTTATATCACTCAGAATGTTTTATCTTTCTGGTAGTATAAGTATTTCAACAATCCCCTCTCCAAAATTAAAAGGTATAACTTTTCTTGTCTAACTAGCATTGGTGTCAAAAAAATATTTTCTTATAAATGAACTTTATGTTGAGCAGAAGAATAAGTAAAGGGAGAATGGAACTGATACTAATTACATTGTGTGGTAGGTAGAGATTAGGAGCGTTGGTGGCACTAATCTTGAAGGAGAGATTGCAGTTTGAATGGCTATGGATGATTGCGAGGCACTGTAGACGCATAGTTGTGACGTCACCCTCTTTCTCTCTCTGTAGACCCTAAAATGAAATCACTGTTCTTGAGAGAGACATTCACTCCACCAGGCATGCATGCATCAAGCATCATTCAGGGCTCATCAACACCACACTAAAGAGGCAAAATACACAGCTAGCTCTTCTATTATTATTATTATTATTATATTTGTACTTTATGAGTGTGGTACACTATGTAAATCTACTCACAGCAAGTCTCATGCATTTTTGAGTTAGAAAGAGAATCCATGTCTTCTTATACACTAAGAATAACACTTTCTTTATGTGTTAAGGTTATAGTCTATCTTACAAATTAGCTACATTAATCCTTTTCATGACAGAAAAATCATTAAATATTGAATAGTTTCTCTCAAAGAAAAACTATTATCAAAATGCTTCACATAAGGTTTGTTGTTTTGATTTGACATATTTAGTTAGGAGTTTATTATATATGTGAGTTTCTGATTGAACCATAACTAAGGTTTCTTAAAGATTGTCTGGTATTTTCTCTTATAACAAGTTTGAAAATCAGAAAAAGAAAAACCTGTGGATGGATTTTGTTCAGTATACTAAGACATTGTTTATCCAAATATCATGCTGTGGATAGGTTTTTAGTTGCTCACAGATCAGAAATGTAGTTAAATAGCAATATTCTTTTCATTTTACAGTGTTTTGTCATGTTAAAAGCAAAAGATTCAACATGATGAACAAAGGGTGTAGAAAGGTTAGATAGACAATCACCATCAAGAGTGAAGAGAAGGGTTGTGAGTTGAGACGATGTTAGAAGGACCCTGCTGAGTTGGTGATCAATTAAATACAATACAGACACAGTTTGAAGCATTTTCTCCACCTCTTTGCAAGTCATTTTCCTTCAGTTTCTTCACAGGCTCTCTGAAATGATGATAAAGAAGGGGAAATGATAAATTAAGAGACAACAGCTTCTAGTGTCATTACTGCTCCCTCCCAACGGTCCAAAAATAGTGTCATTTTCATTCTTTGGCTTCGGACAGATCACAGTTAGCCTGTTTTGGGACCATAATTGCTAACTTGTCACTTTGTGTTGAATCTTCCAAATGTTTTTTTTGGGAGCAGTAATACACATGCACACTTTTTATTACACTCTTCTTTCAATAAATGTGTATACATAGACATTGTAAGGGCATCTAAATGGGATTTGTTTATTGGATTTTTAAACTTTAATCAATTCTTATCCTGTTTCAACATTAGACGAATTGACTTGACAGTTCTCAACTATTTGTTGATTATATAAGCAATGATGTTTAACCGTCTTTAAAGAATAGTGAAACAATCTTTAAGACTGGTTTATTTTATGTTCTTAAAAATTACAAGGAGAAATAAATTATTAAACATCATGTCATACCACAGAACAAGCTAACCACAACAAGCTAAAAATGTTCTTAGTATCAGATAGCTTCTAATCATAATTAGCCATGCCCTGTGTTAATTATTACAAATGAGCTTATCATTAAAGGAAACTTTGAAATGCAGTATATCTTCCACAGGCAAAAATCAACCAGGTAGTTTGGGTAGAAATGTAAACTCGATTCTGTTAGTCTTCGTTGTCATTAACAAAAACCCAATTTCTATAGACATGCTGGCTTGTTCTAGAGAAACATTTTAGAAGCATGTTCAAGAAAAAATTCTTTTGGAGATAATTTTATAATCATTTAGAAATATTTAGAATACTTGACCAGGTTAATGTTTACAAAAAAAGTTCTAAAGAGTTATTTGTAATCATTAAATGAAATGTGTTAGCAAAATCCTAACCATTGTTTTCTGAGGAGCCACTAATATAAATAAAATCATGATTGTCCTAAAATTTGGATCAGACAACAAACATAATCAATTGTATAAATACCTTCCTCCTCTAAAATTCTATTATTTCTCAGTCTCAAACTAAAGCCGCTTTCCAACAATCTGTTTGTTGCAATTTCCAAGTAGTGAAAACACTGATGCTCTATTTGATGTCATTTTAATCGATAGATTCTGATTAAAATGTATCTAGGTTTTTCATTCATTAAGTTTGATTTGACTCAGTTTCATGAAATCAATGTTTATTACTTCCAGTACCTTGAGTAAATATCTTCCTTTATTATCACATGGAAAAAACATACAGAAACATTTGTATAATGAGTTAACATAATGTCCCTATGAAAAAATCAGTATTCTAGGAAATTTTAGAAGGTAATGATTCTCTAAAATCAGTTCATGCCACCAAATTAATTATCCCCTCAATGGTATATTACCATTGAACAGAGTAAATACTAAAACCATGGCATCATGTATTTCTCGTAAGTTGTAACCTATTTCACTTGGTGAGATAAACTATTATTGTTGAAGAAAAACAATCAAATTACATATGTGAAAATGTTACACAATATAGACCAACCGGAAAATCAAGGTCACACGAACACTAGTCATTACAGCACCTAAGTGTTCATGGGACAATGAATGGCATTTCAAACCATGCTAATTCTACCTCAATTTAATTTCGAACCAGACGAAAATGGACTCCGAAATTGTCTTAGTAGTACAGTTATGGTATCAAAATTTGGCATGACCTCCAAGCATGTGGGGGCCAAAGGTCTGGTGCTGAAGAACATGCCAGCTACATCATATCTCTAACTTCTGTATCAAGTCATGGAACCCAGTTCCCATCTTCACAGGCAAACCAAGACAAATTCTGGAAGATGGTGTCTCCAAGTTGTCCACCTGCCCATGATAAGCTGCCTCAACAATAAATTTGGAAGCTGTCTCAAAGCACATTTTGATGAAAGGGGATGTGCAGTCTGCTATGCTCCCCGTTCTGTTCATAGGACGATAGCCACCAGAGTGCGTCATAAAGTCAGCAATGAGTGTCAAGTGCCGGATATTTACCGATATCCCATAAGATTTGAAAACATTTTGTACTTCCCTGATGATGGTCTCCCTGGCTGCTTCCACCCCATAAGCACTTAGCATAGCATGCACGCTGTTTGAATAGATATACCTAACATCAAGATCATCCTGCAACTCCCAGAATGTCTTAAAATGTACCCCTGATGTCTGCAGTGCTGGTATTTTTTCTTTCACAGAGGCTGGAATATCATCCCTTTTTCTGCCGTCTTCACCATAGTAGATTACTCCACTTTCTTTACATGTAACAGCTTTACATTCACCAACCCTTCCAAAATTTTGAATGCAAACCTTCTTGGCTGTTCTCTGAGCAATCTGCATAGAGTTCATTTGAAAACAGTTGAGTTTTATAAGCAAAATAGGGAGTGACATATATATGCCCAACAGGCAACAGCAGCCATATTTGTTTCTAGACCATAGTTCACTTCACAATTTCCTTAGAACATATACATGGGATAAGAAAAAGATTGAGGAATGGCCACTATCACATCTCATCTTTTTCTTAAAAAACATGCTAGCACATTTTTTAACATCGCCAAGATTTTCGAATGAAAAGCAACTAAAACTAACTTCAAAAAAACCATATTTTACAAAATATTAAACTACTTCTATGACTGACTCCATGTCAGAATAGACGCACCCATACTATGGTAGGAAAAAAATGGAAAGAATATAAAATAAACTAATTTTAGTGTTGTTAGAAGAAGGTACTGTTTTCTAGGCATTTACAATGCCCAAGGTACACTAACAGTGTAGAAGGTACTGTGCTTCAAGGCATTTATCAAAGAATATAAATATAAACTATTTTAAGCTTTAAGAAAATAACACAACCTAAACTTTGATAGCAGTATAGAAAGACATCAACCCCAAAATTTCTACAGCATATTAAACAGAAATGAGCTAAAAGTACCTCAGCTAACAAAATATCAGGTTCACCGGTAAATTTAAAGTGGATCTCGAAATGCATCCCTTTAGCTTTCACAAAAACTGCCCTGTCATATTTTTTTATTATTGATTTAATTTTTTTCTTTTCCCGTTTCAAACTATCTTTTTCAACAATAGAATTGGACTCGGAGGATTTTTCAAGTCCTTCAGAATTAGTAGCATCAAGTGTCATGTTATTATCATTCTCATTAACATCCACATCACTGCCATCCTCATCATTTTCAATTTCCTCTGACAGCTCGCCATCGTGTGTTTCTGACAGCTCGCCATCATGTGTTTCCTCTTCAGGACCATCCTCATAATCAACCTCATCAGTACCTTGCCGTTTTCTCTTTTGTGCATCTGATCCAAGATCTTCATACCCTTCAGTGTCTTCAACAATACCATCATCATCATCATCATTTCGACCTTTCATCTCTGATTCTGATTCATTGCCATGGCCATCTTGTGAGCTGTTTGAATAATTTGATTGTGGATCCGTCTTGAATTTTTTTATGCCACTAATTTTAGAAAGCAGTGCCATGTGATTTTCAATGGCATCCTCCAACTCTCTCACAAAGAAAACTCTTAAAGTGTCCTCCCAATCTTCAAAGGTAACATCAGTGTATTTTGGATACTGTTTAGGTTTATATAGCTTCATCACTAGTTTATATATACTGCAAACCTGACCACCAAGAACGGTTACTGGTACAACAGAAACCTTCATACTCTCAATTATGTCAGCTACAGTGATTTTCTTCAATTTGTCAGCAAGACAAATAGCATCTTCCCTGCAAATAACAATCGCATCAAAAACCTATACATGTCTGTGTACAAAAAGCAATAAGTTTTCAGAAACAAAAATAATGTACACACAAACAATAGACAATGTATCTCACATAGATTTATTCGGTCTCAAGGGGCATGTCATAAACGGAGTTTTGATATGACGTGCAGCAGCCATGACAATTTCTTGCAATCGAGGAATTCCAAGTGTCACGTTCATTTCACCTCGACCAGCAAGGTGGAAAGTATTCAAACTGGGAAAAAGAAGCCAAAAATACAATTAATCAGCCACGCAGGTGTACAAATTAATCTTACTTTATCATTACAGAGAATTTTTTATAGATGCGACGAAAACAAACCTATATAAACCCCAGACACAAATAAAGACATTGTTCAAGTTAGTTATGCTTAAACTTTAACCTGGAATACATACAAAAAAGTTGTCCACATCTCAAGATTTCCCTATGAAAATTTCAGTATGTGCTCATCAGAAAGCACTGCAGCTTGTCTAATACCTTATGGGTCAAGATTATACTTGTTAATTAAGATATAATTAGTTTACCTCATAGCCAAGTCATTCCATAAACTCATTAAACCCACATTGAAACCCTATAAAAGCTTTTATAGAGTTTATATCAAACACAAACCATTAAGGAAAGGAGCTGACTTCACAAACGACTGGCTTTGTCAAACAGTTATTCTCTTATCATATGCTCAGTGCAGGATAAGTTGTAAGAAGGTATTCCAGTATTCATCTTCCACAAGTGCTCACCTCAGAATTTCGTCACTCACCTCCAACCTTACAATTAAAACTCATTGTGTTTGCTAACTCTGGTTCAATTAATCATAAAAGAATGGTTCTGCTAACAAATTCATACTTTTCCGTGTGCTTTAATATTGAAACAGTTTGTGCATAAAGAGCACCCCTGGGTGACAACACATTATATTCACATAGTAAGGATCAAAGTTCATGACAAACGTAAAAATCTTACGTCATCTGTGTAGCCGGTTCACCAACAGATTGAGAAGCTAATACACCAACTGATTCACCTGGTTGAGCAAGACAAGAGACGTACTTATGCTCCATCAACTTTAAGAAATCTGCTCGTTTCCAAGAACCAAGATTTCTCTGTTTTAAGGAGTCACGAAAGAAATTCTCTGCTTTTCCTTTGAGAGCATCGGGCAATTTGTTAATATATGGACTTGATCTGTCTAGCTGACGGCGACAGTTGCCATAAACCAATTCTTTATTCTGAAAATAAAAATAATGAAGCATATAAACAAGCAACAAGTTGCATGCGTAATTTATGGTTTTCTCAAAATAATAAACACTCGTACAGTTGACAATGCTTCAAATTTGTTGATAAAGCTAGTTTGATGGACATCAACACCATCTTCACCATAGTGAAACTGAATAATTGAACCATCAGCATCTCGGACAGTATGATCATAACAAACTTTGAGACACTCAAGGTTTTTCATCAGGCATCTTTGCAGGTACCCACTCCTAGATGTTTTGACTGCAGTATCAACTAACCTGTGGAGCAAAAAAGAGGTCATCCGCTAGGATCATCTGAGCAGTTTTTCAAGGTTGCCCTAGTATTATTACTCACGTAAATTATTGTTCAAAAAATGCAAATGACAATGGTGAGAACTAATGATCTAATCGTCATTTTTTAAGAAGCATGAACATGCATATTAAAATTAGGGGGCCATTATATCTACTATGCCTAGAATTTGAAAAAAGAAAAACAGACAATAGAATGAACTTTTTTCTATCATGTAATCCAAAAGTAATTTTTATACCCTTCACGACCAGCCATGCAATGAAAGTAATATTCCTGCGGATGAAGGCCTGTAAGAAACCGATCAATAATAAACCCTCCTGCCCTAGGGGAACAATCCCAGGGAGCAAAGCAGGGCAAGGTCTTTCCAGAAACCATGCGTGGGACTCGTTTTCCTTCCAACTCTTGCTGGCCTAGATGAGAAGATATCTGCTGGAAATTCACCTGTTTAAAAGAATATGAAATCAAATTCAAATAACTAAAAGCGTAAACATGATGCAAAATCATTTGTACCACGCTAAATTTACAATCCTGCAAACTATTAATGAAAGCATATAAAAATAATAATAATAATAAAAATAAAAAAGGATAAAATTTCAAACTATTCCTTCTACAATTTGGAATGTTAGAATAATCTACTTACTCTACGACAGGATCTTGTATTTCAAAGCACAAAATAATGGTTTCACTCTCGTCATAATTAAAATGTGTAGCACATATTAATGGTTTCAATAGGATCTTCTTATGCACAAAAGTTTAGAACTTCAAATGTCTGTAGTGTTAAAGACACCTGTGCCAGGCTCCACGTATAATATTCATAAAAAAGTCTTGGTTTTTTCTAATAAGGCATATGCAGTATCTACAGTGCTCTGAATCATAAGACAATACACCCAGAACTAACAAAAGAGAGTAATGTAGACAAACATTTAGACAACAGTGCACTTACCATACTACCCTTAGCTCCAGATGTAGTCATAAGAGAAATACAATTTTTTCCTGAAGGTTTCAATATTCCTTCAGATAGTAGATCCTTTAATATTCCTGAGCTTGTTCTTGAGTTAAGATTACTTGTCATTTTCCTATCCAAGTATGTTAAGGCTGCTTCTCCATTACTGCGTATTTTTTTCTCAATGTTTAACTGCAATGTTATTGGATCTGAAATGAAAAATATAGTAAAGCATTACAATTTCGCACAGAAAAAATCAAATGGCAGTAAGGAAAGACCATGTACCCCTAAAACATAACAATCAATCGTTCATGAAATCTGTAAGAGCACAAGTTTTTCTTCAGTTTTCAAGTATTGCATAGGCATGTATTGTGACTACCTGTTATAGCATGCTGCAGACACATGCTAATAGTTTCCATAACAAGGACAAAGACTAAACTAACATTAAATGAGTATTGTCACAGCCGATGTCATCAGAATAAAACAGAAGTTACTTGTGCCTAAGGAATTTCACACTATATCAGGATTAGGAAAGTAAAGAGTTACAGTGACGGTTTCTGTTTGCAGACATCATAAAGTCAAGGCACTCAACATACTACAGTATTAAATTCAGGTGGTAAAATATATTAAATAAAAAACTACTAATTCATAAATTAAAGCAATCTAAAAATATTAATATGTCTGGTAATGGAATACTATTTTAGAAGCTTTTTTGTATAAAATGATTTTATTTCAATTACCTATATTATCACTATTCATTACTCCAATGAATTCCCGATGAACAATGTCACCGATTTCCTCACAACTTCTGAGTTGATCGATTCTTTCAACATCCTTTTCTTCTGTTATCATAAGATCATCTACCCCACATGTGAACCCATGCATCTGAAAGACACAAAACAAATCAGAACCATGCAAGAATGCAGGCTAAATAAGCACTGACAAAAATATCACAATAGCAAAACGAATGAATTGGCAGGTAACCTGTAAAAAGGTAGTAAACAACCGACTTAATGCTGAGAGTAGGTTACCAGCAACATTGGATCCATAAAGTTCTTGCACTGTATGTATTATACCATAGTCACCAAATTGAGCCTTATCAACCACACCTCGTACCAAATCATTTTTATATATCAATAACTTATCCTCATCAGGCTCATCCTTGTTCCTTGACTTATCACGTTTATATCTTTTCCCCTTCCTGACCTGAGTTTTGAAAAAATTTGATGGGATTTTTGCATTCTTCTCAACTGTAAATGGCGGTGAATCTCTGGTGATATAGTATAGCAATGCACTGATAACCTAGAAAAACATAAGAGACCAAATTTACTTAATTAAACCATTATATCATTCAAACATACTCATTCCTCAATTAATAAATTATAATGAAATAATACAAGGGAAGAAAATTCTAAAGCTTCTGCCCAATTTATTTATAAAGTAATTTGCTAAAACACCAGAAGTGTGGAAGTATTAAGGATAAGAGTAACAGATAGCAACCTGTTTTCCTGTCCATAGGGGTTCCGGCTTCCATATTGCTGGAGGAAACAAAAACATTTCACAATCAGAATTTGTTATGAAAACTTTCTGCCCGTGTTTGCCAGAGAATGAGCCTAGCCCAGCCATAGATACACCAGAACTGTAGAGTAGTTGATTGAACTTTTCGTAAGTTATGAAAGTATCCTTTTTGGTAAGAAGAGCAGCACTTACAATATGATCCTGGAAAAATAGTGCAAATGAGAGGAAAAGAAATATTAGGACCCCAAAGAAGAAAAGTTTTGTAAGTAATGCAAGATTAACTAAATAAGCAAATAGAAGGTGAGGAGGCTCAGAAGCAATGCTGTTACATTGAGACCTAGTGGTCATAGATACAACTATGGGAAACAACCCCTGTCCCCGCAATGGAGTGATCATTATGCCCTGCAGCATGGATCCACCCTTAAATAAATTTATGCAAATACCTGAATTAAAGCTCTGATTGGATCCCCGCTTGTAGGTTTCACATATTGATTGTTAGCATTTACAATATTGTAAGCTTCAGCCCGAGAAATTTCATCTTGTGGAAAATGTACATTAATCTCGTCGCCATCAAAATCAGCATTATAAGTACTGAGATCACAAAGGAGAAAAATAAGAAACAAAATATGATTGTCAGATATAGTCAAATGTGTTGATACATAAGTTATAGCACAATCACACCAATCTCAAACTAAAACTAAATATTACCTGCAGTTTGCATAGTGCATCCGTACAGTTTTCTCCCCCTTCAGAACACGAACTATATGAGCCATTATACTGGGTTTATGGAGTGTTGGCTGCAACAGAATATAAAGTTCAATTCACGTCTCATATCACACATTTGTCAATATTATCTTCACAGTTATTTTATGTAGTATACAGTAAAAAGTTATGCAAGCAATACTATCAATGCCAGCTTATGAAAAAAAAAGAACTCAAATCACACATTTTCAAGAACCACATCAACTTGAGGGTGTCCAATAGTAGATGAGAATAATCAAACAGCATACATCCAGCATTCTGGTGTGATACTACATTTTCTGTTTTTTCTTTACCTAAATTCATTAAAGGAATCAAAGACAGCTCCACAATAAATATAAATTGCATTATTTCTATAAAACATCTGATGCGACAATGCATTACCTGTCTATTGACAAGCACAACGTCACCATCCTTCAAGTGACGATACACAACTTTCCCTTCAAATTCCTGATCAGAAATCTTCCCATGATCCAAAATAACTCCTCTTGATGATGGTAATTTTCTTGATATCAAAGAAAGCAACTTCCCATTTGGTGGAAGCTTGACTGTTGCTTGTTGATCAGTATAGTGTGTAGCACCAGGATGGGATTCAGGGCCATTAAGGATAGCATTTCTTAACGTCATGACATTCCAAGGAGTAACTCTCTGAAAGGTATTAACATAAAGTTATTGGCAGGAAACAAAATGAGATATGAAGGTAATAGCTAGTAATAACCTACTCCATGTATAGTCCAATAAGACCATTGCAGTATAATAATCAGTTATGAGAACGTTGTATAGAGTATTAATAAATTCTGAACAATTCACTTCTTTCTAGAGCAATTTATCATTCTATATTTCTGGTGCTCTGGTAAGAATAATGAGGCCAAAGTTTGGTGCAGTTATATTTAGAGAGAAAGATACAACGACAGTGTAAATTAGTTTTATACTATCATCCAATTACAAACCACAATCTTAAAAGCCAAAACAGTGGAGATTTGTAATTGGATAATTGATTTAAACTGCGTTTGCATTTCAGAGCATGATTAAACCGTTGTACTTATGAGAGAACAGTTACTTTCCAGTATCAATTTACCTTCATCGAACCAAGGGAAAGATGGCTTGCTTATGTAAGAACATTAGATTTATATATTATTAGCAAAAAATGAAGTAAAGAGAAATACAATACCAAAATATTCTGACATGTAGTTCATGCATCAGTTAAATGCATTTAGTATTAATAGGAATTAGTATTTGTAAAGGAGCACTTACTGATTTTACTCTTCATCAAGAAAACAGTTCTACTTGGTCTATTAAGAATCTATACATATGTTCTTCGTAAGCTAACCACTTCACATTCAAGCTATTCCATCCTATCTCCCTCCAAATTAAACAAGAACACTTCACAAATGTATGCAGTATACATGTTGTGATACTATATGCTTATAGCTAAAATAAATAAACATCACAAATGTAAAATAGTATTAAAAGAACAAAGAAAATAACAAATATGGACATTGAACAATACCTAGTTACAACCCTCACTCACCTCAGGATAGGATAACCTCAAAGCAAAATATGGCGGTATCCCAATTTCATTGACAGCTAAATAAGGATCTGGTGATATGACAGAACGGCAAGCAAAGTTCACCCTCTTTCCCATCATTTTCTGGCGAAAGATGCCTTCCTTCTTCTCTAGCAATTGACAAATGCCAGCAGCCACATCTCTCTGGCCTAGATCAAGCAAGAATAAAAGATAAGTCCATGTATGAACCATTAACAACATTATTCCATATTTGTAATGATTCTTTCCTCCATTGTTATAGTAAACTATTAATCAAAACACAAAGAAGAGATATGTCAGCATTGCTTAACTTAGGTGAAGGGGTTAACATGTTAGAATAGATTAACTCATCTTTTGTTGTATAACCTATCTGACAACTATGTTTAGATCATCATATCATTTTATTGATGTAAGAATCCATATAAATGAATGAATCAAGAGAAGATTGAGCTCTCTTAGACTTTTTTTCGCATTTTCCATTCTTAAGTAGATCATCTTATAAAGTATTTTATCACAAATTAAAACCTGTAAGATTAATTTCATTTTCATTCTCTACATTTGCTTTATTATCTATTAATAATAATATTGGTCAATGTTTTTATTGACAAATTACAACCATCCCAAAGGCAGGCAGTTCTGTATAACCATTCAAATCTTGAACAGATTAAAGAAAATGAAACAATAAGAAACTCTTACCAGAAGCGGTTTTATTGTCGAATAGCAAGTTAACAGATTGCTGAAGATCCATCCACCGGCTTAGTACTTTAGAGGGATCTAACTTATTTATATGGGCATCTCCTAAGGATATGTTGCCTTGTAAAACCTTAGTCAACAAAACAGTTTGAGGATGTTCCATCACCTACATAAGCATTCACTACACAATTAAAACAAGTATAGGATAAAATGGACAAACATTAACAAATTAAATAAAATAAAAATCAATAGCTATAATCCTAATTTCTGCAACAACCAAGCCTCACGCCAGGTAAATTCAGCTACATGGATAAATTAGCTGACTGGAAAAAGCCAAATTTTAAATAAACTCATTAACAAAAGGGTCTTTAAAAATCGTATTCCCTAAATTTGGTACGGTCCCATCCCTTTTAATCATACTATTTTGCATTTGATCCACTTTCCACATTGGAGCATTTACAGGCCTTCTTTTGACAAGACAAAACAACCCCAAGTGAGTTTCTGCCATCCTTAATTAAATAGATGCTAGTCTAAATTTCACTTACATATAATCATTATCATCCCTAATCTTATCCTTCCCTGTATGCCCCCTAAATTCCAGCTGTATTATCATCTTCGCTACTCAATTTGTTTATCTTATCTACTACACTCAACTATACCATCAAAAAACGCAAGCAAATTATAGGAAATATAATCATTCCTTCATTCATTGGAATTAAAAGTTGGTTATCTGTTGGGTAAGATGTAAAAGTGGTTTTTTCACCAAAGACCAGTATGAACATGATTTAGAAAAAGAAAAAAACACTTAAAAGAATAGAACCAATAGTAAATTATTGAGGAAGTAAAGGAACAGAATAAACAAAATTTAAATGATATTTTTTTTCAAAAGCTGGACTTTCCCAGTCATTCAGGTCCTAAACTTGCATTCATGTCACCATATGCCAACTGTTGAGGGCAAAAGAAAAGAACAAAAAAAAAAATAGTACATCAACATCCTAAAAAAATAAATATCCATAAAAACTCATCACAAATAGGAGACCATCTACACGCGTTGTATTTTTCCTCAGGAAACAATAATCAGAATCCAAATATATACAAGAAATCTATAAATTCTTGTAAATAGTATCTCTTAAGCATACTTACATCATCACCTCCTTTAGTTGGGGGACGGAATTTGATTGGGGGCACAAAAATATTCTCTAGAAAGAACATTGAGTGACCGGCTTTCTTTCCAAACCCCTGATCTTGAATATCACTAATATAAGAGCAGAGTCGGGCCTCGTTTTCCCACAAAAGCTCTAAAATATCTTTAACCTGTAATTTGAAAATAATTAAATGAAAAGATCCGCACACATTCTCAAACAGCATCTATTATTACATTAAACATGTCATTGTCAAGCAGACAATTCTCCTTCAAAATAGAATAGGTTATAAAAGACAGCGATTAGGCCCAAATTTGCATGAAACTAACCTGTGACGGTAGCAACGATCCAGAAAGTTTATTTTGTGCTGCTAGCTTGTAAGACAATTTCCCTTCTTTTCTTTTATCTCTTTTTGCAGTCCCAGCAGATGTTATATCTTCTTCATCTGTAGTCTCCCCACCACCCAAAGACATATCATCATTGTTTGTTTCACTTTCCATAGCTCTGATGGTATTTGCTCTAGCCTCATCAGCATCGAGGACATTCTTGAGCCATCAACCAGAAACCAAAAAGGAAAATGGAAAGGAAATGAAAAGAAATGTAAGAGTTAGACCATGCAGCTAGAAATACCTACAAGATGAACCTATGGACAAGACAATCTGTTTGTTATGACATCAGAATAAACATAAATACTTCAAATGAAAAAAAAATGCAATATCCACAGCAGAGATATGGACATTATGCCATTCAAAATTCAAACTTTCCCAAGTCATCATCCATATTCCAAAAAAATAGGAAAAAAAAAAGAATAACAATTCTAAACTGTGCAAAAATTTTCTTTTAATATTTGAAAATTGAAATCGTAACAAGTGGAAAAGCATGCATATCTGAAAATGCAATATCCACAGTAGAGATATGCACTTTATGGTATTCAAATTTCAAACTTTACCAAGACATCATTCATATTCCAAAAAGAAAAGAGACAAAACTCAGTAAATAATGATTGAGTATGGTAGAGCACAGCTAATCAAACCCAGCTATAGAGCAGCCACATTATTGCAAGTATGTAGCTTCCTATTAATAACAATGTTAGGAAACAAATGGTCATCTATTGAACTCTAAGTACAGAGCATACATAATACATGTCCAGTAAGGTTAGAGTCACAACCAATCCAAACCACCCACACTACATAATAAATGTATAAAAGAAAATCTATGTAAAATGCAATATGTAATATGTAATATTAAAAAAAATATCATAAAAGTATTATTTCATCTAAAGAAATTGTAGGGTAAAGATGTAAAATAATTTGGAGATAGGACTGACAAAAAATTATTTTGTATTACTACACTGATTTAATTTTTTTATTATTACAATGATTAAATTCTACAATAATTTAATTTCTGAAAATAAACGAAGTAACAAGAAAAGATGAATTTACCATATGAAACCATCCAAAGGTTGGTTTACTAATTCGAGGATTTACAACTCCGCAATTTTGACACTTCTTATATTTTCGCATCAGAAATTTCCTTAGAACAGACATTGCCTCACTAAATTGAAGGGAGGTCCAATTTTCTCCCAGTTGCTCAACATACTGGCTCTCATCACCATCACTTGAGTGTACGGATTCATCTGAAATAATAGAATCCAAACTTTTGGCCCTGATAATATCCCCTTTCATTATGAGCTCCAATTGAGAAGTACGCATATCCACCTTACATCAACATAAGACCAAACAAACAATAGCCAAGAAATATATAAATATCTTATAAAAAAGCACAAATATAAGAACAAACACATAAACTACAAATCAACATAAAATTTACCTCATTTCTGCTAGCCTGAAAATGATGGCAAGAGAAACAAGTTCTCTGCAGAATACTGCTAAGAATATTGAACATCAAAGGGTTGTAGACAGGAGAAACAAGTTCAATATGACCAAAATGACCGGGGCAATTTTTAGAAGCTTGACCACATGACTTACAACTGCATCAAACAAAGAGCCATGTCTCATTCAAGTCATGAAACATAAGTACAACTTGAAATAAACATCTTCGATTATCCGAGATCTTCGATTATCCGAGATCTTCGATTATCCGAGAATGATCAATTACTACTCCATACAACTTATCTCCACCCAACCAAGTGAAAAACAAAATTCTAGAACCAGAGACCAATAAGACATAAAAGCTCAATCAAACACCTCACTAAAACCAGACAAAGCCATGTCTGTTTGGATTAGAGTCCAGTCTATGAGAAATTTTTTAATTGAGACAAGTATTTCATTGCTAACTTCCAAAAAATTCCTTACAATTTCATAGGTGCTTAAGCAGAAAAGTGAAAGAGCTTCTGAAAATGTCAAGCTGCATAATTTGTTTTTAACTTAAAGAACAAGTTTAATCCATTTTGCATCCTAATTCAATTCATTTTGTTCTCTTATGAGTACCTACTGATTAGTTTATCCAAACTAAATTTAAGTAGTTAATACCCAATAACATATTTCAAGTACCTCTAGCATAACAGTGATAAACTCAAGATTTCTCAAAACAGTAACATAAAAAAAATCTTTAAGACACAAAAACTTGAGTAAGACCCTATCTAAATAAACTTCTCCAAAAAGAACAATAAACTAAGCTTCTCTTAGAAATTAAAATCAACCACCGCGTCTCAATTGTTGTTAAATTAGATGAGAAAACTTCTACAATCTATATAAGTACATTTTAACTAATTACAAATATTTATTTTATTCTACATTCTTATTCTTGGGTCCTATAAGTATTCATGAAAAAGCTTATACAAACAAGGTCTGAATAGATAACAAATAATATTTGTGATCAAAAGAGTGAAAATCAATGAAATATGAACATACAGAGACTTGTCATCCAGCGGACCCATAGCTGGGTCGTATAGTCCACCAGGCACAGGTTGAAGCAAAGCATTGAGCAAAATCGGATTCGTTATCTTCACGCGACTGCTCCGCAGTAACTCGTCGCTCGTTAGAAAACTGAACGCCACCGCCTTAACGGAATTCGTCGCGCCCTGCAAGGTCACGGCGTCGGAGAGATTTAACGGAAGAAGAAGAGAGTTACACTGTCAGCCAGAATCACGTTAACATTGAGAGAGAATCGTTACCTCGGTTAAGAGAACCATGGTGGCGCCGTCAAAGCAGGTCCAAACGCCGTCAAGGGTTTATCGGAGAGAGATACACAAAGAAGAAGAAGAAGAAGAAGAAAGGTTGGGTGTTAGAAGAAGAAAATAGGTTTAAGTTTGAGAGGTTTTAGGAATCAGGGATTTTACTATATTCACCCCAATAATAATCTTATTCAATCTGATGCATATTTTTAAATAAGTATAAGAAAATATTTTTAAATAACATAATTCTTTATTTTACATTTAAAGAGTCTCTGATAAAAGGAATATTTTTAGTTTTATAGGAATATAAAGTTTGAAAAATAATTTTCTCACTTTTAATTTATCTTTAAAAAATAACAGGAAACCAAGTTTCCGAGTTTTTTAGAATATAATATAATACTTAAAATATAAACACTGATAAATTACTTTGATTCTAAATATAAATTGATAAACAATGGATTTCTTTCAAGAAGTACTACATAATTACAAAATTATAAATATGATGGATTTTACTAAATTATTCTTAACTTTCGAAAAGAAACACTAGATTATTTATAAAAAAACAATATAGAGATTATTCAAAATTAAATAGTGTAAAAAAAGTTGTGAATAAGATTAAAATTGTGACAAACTTCAGACAATTCCTCGTTTGTACATAACTGTCGACCCACAGCAATCTAAAAAAATAATAATCTTTTATCCTTTTCAAAAAAAAAATTCAGAAATATTCTAACATAAAAAAATTAAGTGTGATAAAAACAATACCACTTAGATTTGACAAAAAAAAACAATTAAAAAATTAGAGTACCTGTATTTAAATTTATAATAATTAAATGTCTTTAAAGGAATGCATCATGATTTGAAATGATTGCTATTAGAAGTGTAGGGTTTTTAATATTTAAACTTGTGTACAAAAAGTGAATAAGTAAGTACAATTTTCCTCTTAAATGCAAGGAGAATATTAGATCATGTGATAGTGATTAGTAACTTAATAAATAGATATTTAAAAGTTTGAAAATCTTATCCAGTAAAACATGTACTAATCTATGAATTGAACAATTCATAATATATTAAACTTTTATTATGTAAATTTAAATATTGATTTCATTCTTAAATCGACAGCACCTGTTGATATATTATTCAAGGATCATGTATTATTGAATGTTATATATGATTTTCAGATTCTACCATGATTTACCACGAGGAATGTCTATGATTTCCATTGACTACTCTGTAATTAGTAAATCATTTTAAGTTTGTATGAAAATCATGACCATATTTCCAAAATTTGGATCATAAGATAGGAAAATATTTCTTACCTCAAAATAATGTATCAAACAAATAAATTGTGCCCATATTTCAAACTTTCTAATGAAATCTATCAATAATGACAAAAGGTTGATACCCTAATGCATAAAAAAAAAATTGTTAAATTTAATATTATATAGATAAAGCAATAAATCAATGAGTGATTATTTATGAAAAATGTAAAAAATTATTATGAAACTAATTCATGTTACAAACAACCAATACTCCTAGAATAATAAGAAAAAATTAATAGTTTATCATATTATGAATCTTAGGTTGCTCAAACCTCATACTATCTAAAAATATATCTCACACCATTTAAAAATATATTTTAAATGGTGTAATCTAAAACTCATTTTTGTATTACAGACTTTATAAGCAAATTTTGAATTATATAGTCTATGATATATTCTGACATTATCCATTTTGAATTATACAATCGTAAATATATTTTTAGATAATATAATCTAAATTATATTTTTGGATTTAGAAATAAAAAAATGATTATGTGATCCAAAATATATACCCCCATCTTATAGACTAAAATAAATTAACTAATTGACAATTGTACAAAATGTACCGAAATTTAAAATTATAACAAATCAACTTCGATTATAAAATTTGTAAAACGTTATAATTGAGAATAAAATATGTAATTTAACCTATACCTTTACCGCTTGAGGTGAGAATTCAAACCTCATCTGTTATGCTTTTAACTCAAGATCTTATGAATAATATTTTTATAAACACATCTAAACAATATAAATTCTTATATTTGTCAAATTATAATTTAAACTATCATTCTCATTCACACTTTGTCATTACAAGTTTAATAATTAATTATGCTGTATCCAGTGTGAACCTATTACTACTACAATCCCTTTTCGCAGAAAAGCAAACAATGCAAAGCAGACAACCAGTGAAACAAATATTTGTAAATTGTTTATTAAACTTGAGTTTATAAAAAGTACATCAACAAAAGTTAAAAGTAAAAGCATCTGAGATTGTTTAAGAAAACTGAAGAATCCTCTTGATGAAGTAAATAAAAAGTTTGAAGAGGGACCCAATTCATTTAAAATCAAATTTTCAAAAAGCAATGATGAAGCCATGTGAATCATTCAAGTTATAAAATTTCTTCTGTGGCATAAACCTGACTAACAATCCATACTAGAACCTCTTCTCCCATCACTCCTATTCACAAAATTTAAATCTGAAACCATACCACCCGGATTCTCCACAAATATTTCCTAGGAATAATGAAGACTATAAATGTATTGATAAAGTAATGAAAAGAAGTTGGACCATGCTTTATTCGCAAAAATGATATTATTTTATATGCTTCTCACTTTTATTGATTTCCATGCTTTTCTTTCTAAATAGGAAAAGTCCATTCACAACTATTTTACTGTGATGAACAAAATGAAAAGGCAGACAACAGTTCAAAGACATTTAGAAATTTGAAAAACGGCAAGAAATAACCACAAAATAATAGTCCAATAGCAGAAAGTGTACAAGTGCCCAAAAAAGTGCGATGTTAGGTAGAATTTTGTAGGCCATTCCTATATTTGTCTATACAAATTCATCCTAATTAATCTGAAAAATAATGAGTAGTATATGCGTAGTACTGAACACATAGGAGGTGGAATTCCAAAACAAACAAATAATGAGTCCCTAAAGACACGTTAATGCAATTTTTTTGATAAACCACAGAAGTGCAATTTTCAAGTTCAAGATGTGACCTCTGAAGAATTCCCTATCTATGTATAGAATATTGAGGTAACTTGTGTGAACTAGTAGCCTCTAGCTCTTCCCTATTCCTGGACTTTGCTGGGGCAACCTTGGAAGGGGTTGAACGCTCAGCTTGTGAGAACTGAATCAAGACGTGCATGAGTAGAGTCACAACTCCCAAACCAATTGCTGAAAAAGCAACACCCTTCCAGGAAGATAGTAGTGAAGACCATTGGAGGAACTTGAGGGCCCCCGTTACAACCACACAAGCCCAAGATATGACAACCTGTTCCCACAATAAGATAGTTTATCAGGAAAAAATAATACCCCCCAAGCTCTTTTCTACAAGATATTAGTAAATGTAGCTAGTAGTATTAAATTTAATTTATATATTTTTCTAAAATTATCCTTAATGTTAATAAAATCTACTTTTATCGCTTTTTAAATATTTTTTAGTTTTAATTCTTCTAAATCTTCATCATTAAAGTATTTGTTGTTTTAATTCTTATTGGTGATACATGTGAATGTTCAAGTTTCCAAAATACTTTTTATACATGAGAGAGATAGAGACTACAAAGAACTATGCATTCCACTTATAATATATAGAACTCAGAAAAAAAACTAGTAGTTGAGGGTATTTTTTGAAAAAAAAAATATATATATATATTAAGGCAGGAGACATTCTAGATTGAATTATATAAAAAGACCAACCTAGACTCCAATTTGGGTCTTATAAAAAGGACAGAAAGAGTACAATTTATGCAATACAACAAAGCTGATAAATAAGGAATATACAAGGTTAGACATAATGAGATGAAGTATCTCACCACAAGAGACTTTATGGGTCTACCGGTATCCTGCAGCTCTTGATCACTAAATGTGTCCTCAGCTATATGTTTGTCGATCAATGCATCCTGGTGTCCCAGAGGAATAGGGAGCGAAAAAAGTGCAAGAAGTGTAAAACAAAAATTAGAAGCTACAAGATATATCAAAACATTCTTGCAAATAGAGAGTGGGAACTAATACATAGTAACATTGTTTACACAGTTATCAACAAAAAAGACTTGGACAACTACAACAGAGTGGCCTACATGCTTCAATTAACAGCTAAAATTTCAATTAACACACCTTAGCCACGAATATATCTCGACACCATTGAGCAACAGCTTCATTTTCTTCTGGTAAATCCTTCATCAAATGTCGCTTAATATGCACATGCACCTAAGGTGGTAAAGTGAGTACATTTTTAATTAAACTATACATTCTACATAAAAAATATATATAAGATTAGGAAGGAAAGATAAGAAATCCTCTTGATGAACAGAAGCAAACTAAGAAAAACAGCATAGTGAAGTAGTGTATATCATTCGGTCAGGTAGCTACAAAGAAAACTCTGAATCCTTACAAGCTTCGTTATTCTTCAAAGTAAAAGCTAAAAACATACGCACCAAATGCTACATAGAAAACTATGAATCCTTAAAGCTCTGCTATTCTTGAAAGTAATAACGTAAGTACCGAATTGCCAAGTCAAAACTCTTTTTTCTCTAACAAACAACGAAATATTGCCTCCAAATTCCGCAGCAATAGCATGTTTTCCATAAACACAAACAAGCCTACTCCAAATCTCCAGGATAAAGTTTTGTTAAATAAGATTATCAGGTGTCCTACAATAGTGGTTAAACAACAACCAAGTCTTATCATACGAAGGGAGATAGTCAATTTAGTAGTTTCTTCTAAAGTTCTCTTTAGTCTTCTTTCAGTCCTTTTAATCAGACTATCTTCTATTTGATTCACTTTTCTTACTACAGTCTCTGTTGGGCTTCAACACCATCAAACCAAAGAAGAAAAAATGAAATATTATTCCACACACGGTACGAAAAATATGTTCTGAAGATAGCATACAATTTGGGGAAGAAAAAAAACAAATAAATTCTATCCACATGCATTGGACTCCTAATCTTAATGTGCCTTTTTCATGGCTTCCATATTACCAAAGCATACAGATTTATCAGAGAGGCATTCACAAATCAAGACACACATTGAGCAGGAAATGCACTCCTTTTTCTGCCTCCTGACCTAATTCTTATTTATACTCACATTAAATTAATTTTTGCAGTTAAAATACCCTGCACGTTAATAACTTGTAGGAAAATAGTGAAGACAATGAAATTAAAAGAAACTTGATGAAAGTCTCATGTTTGATAGCTTCTGCTTTTATTTTTTTATTTCTAAAGTTCTACTTTGATAGGCTCACCACTGAAGATTTCCCTCTGAAGAGTCTTAGCATTGTAGGAGCAGGTGAACTCTTGGGAATTGCCACTGTTACATCATAAATGGCAGGAACAAATGAGCGCATATGGCTTACTGCTGAAACAAAACCCTGAAAGCAACATAGCTTAGTAAGTATTTGAGAAACAGAAAAGAACAATAAAACCTGATATAATGCTTAGCACTATTAGGTCATATATGTGACACTGAATGTGTCAAATAAATTTAGAAGAACAAAGAAGCCAAATCATGAAAGTAAAATGAAATGAAATGATGAAGAGTCAATATCTACTTTGAAATCACATTAAAATCATGTGAACTTACTGTAACAGGTAGCTTAAAACCATTTCAACACTTTTTACAACAAGTAATTTGAAGATTTAAAGAGTGAAAGTACAGCTACGAGGAGGATGTGATATCTTCCCAAAGAGAAAAACCCAATACATGAGAGAACACAAAATCAGAAAGACAAAACACCAAAATAAAAAAAAATAAAAAAAACAAAAACACAACCATCTCCACAGCAAGGTAGTGTGACATTGGCAAGATTGCATGTTCTCAAACAAAATAAGAGGGTTATACATTCACACGAATCTAAATAACTCATCTTACACATGAAACTCGATTTTCATAATCGTCAAAACATTAGATAAATCACTGACCAATTTCCCATAATAACCTAGCATATAATTCACAGAAGTATTATCCAAAGGATCACCATTCTGAATCTTTAAAAAGAAAACTAGTCCTCCATTTTAAAACTCAAAATTGAGACAACCCCTTTAGCCACCCCTGACAGGTAGAGTGATAACAACAAATTATAAGCAGTAGAACAGTGATATGATTTCACAGAAAATCCCTCCGAGAATATGCTAGCATGGATTAGTTGAGCCTGATAATTAACTAGACAAGAATCATGCAGACCTTCCAAACATTGGAAAGAAAAAAGGCAATGAAAAAGGAAAAACAAAAAAAAAAAAAATCAGGGAATATATATATATATTCAACCTTAGTTCTTGGAATCAAAACATTTCTAGGAATAGGCAATCCAGCTGAGGCTGCATACTCCTGAGCAGCTAATAGTTTGGCCTGTGTAAAGCGAGTTCCTTCTACAAATAGAGCCAACCAAAACGGAAGAGGGAAATCCCTCAGTTGCTGTAGGCCTGACTGCAAAAACAATATTGCAAGACTCAAATAAGATTCACAATAGTGAAACAGTTAACATACCAAGAGAGAGAGAGGATGTAGACTGCACAAAGGTTAGACAGAAAATTTACAGTAATTTTACATCTAGGTGAATGAATGAGTAGACATTAATATAACAGTTAAACTATCGAGGAAAAAACAGACATTGAACTGAAACCGTGTGTTTTTGAGACAACTATGCTTTATTTGTATTAAGAGAAAGGAATTAATATAATATATAGAGATTTTATATCCTTTAATAATAAAGATATGATACAAAAATAAATAAAAATGTTCTTAATAGTACTTAAATAATCTAAATATTATTGATTATATAAGATTTGTTCCTTACTTCTATAATTATAACAATAACATGTGCAAATAATAATTATTTTTGAGTATCCCATACCTTTAGTGTGCTTTCATCCTTGGCCCAACTTCTTTCCAGGAAAAGATATTCAGAAAACCACATTGACCAACCAATAACCTGCCCATTTGAACTTAGCTGATAGATCAACATTGACATAAATGATGATATAATCAATGAAGCCACAAAAAGTTCAAATAGGTTCAAATGCTTCCATGTCCAACCACGCCCTTAAGCAGACATAGATCATGTGATAAACCAAACCAGAAAACAGAACATCCCATTATTATCAAATATATACGTACAATAAATGCCCCCATTTCATAATTCATTCCAATTTCAAATCATATGATTTCTATCGCCCCTAATCAAACCATTAAAACACAAGGATAGGAAAGCAAGTACCATTCAACAAGCTCTAACATAACATACCGGTAGAAACTTAGAGGATTTCTTCATCACAGCAAGAGTGCTGCCAAGGCAACCTGAACGCTGAAGAATAATAATGTTCAATAATCAGTCAGTAGTTGAAGAAAAACACAGATGAGTCAGAAAACACAGTTCATATCTAATAATATCACATTTATGATGAAATAGACCTATAAGTAGGCCCCAACTATGAGTACTTTTGTCCTAGTAAGATACTATTAAACATTTCAGAATGACAAACGAAATACATAACTGATTCTAATACATTATAAATTCTAGTATTAATTTTCTTGTGTTGAATATGAGAAAGAGGTCATAGTAAATACAACAATCACCTGAGCTAAAACCCATCCAACAAGCCAATCAATGTCACTTCTGTGATTGGATATGACAAGAGCATGCTCTTTACCTGGAAAATTCTTGACAGAATCAGAATTCAAGGGATTTAGATTAAGAAAAATGCAGAGACCATATATACTCCCTTTTCCTTTCCAAAACACAAGCACAACACAAGAAACAGAATGAAGAAGGGAGAAGTAGGAAAGCCTAGAGCACCAAATGCAGTACAAGAGACTTACCCATTGAATGAAAAGTTTCACTATCTGTGAATACTTGGACCTGAAGACATAAAGTTCCAAATGAAGGTTTGGTTATTCCAAATGCAACAATAAGAACAATTAAGTAAAATTCATATATGATGTCTTTTAAATTACTACTTTTTCTTCTTAGATGAAAAATCAATTTTACACAATTGTAATATGCTTCAAAGTAGTTAGCACAAATAATAAGATTAGAACACAAGACAGGGTGATCAAAAACATTAAACAACGAAAGAGAAGAGAATCAAAAGGATTGAATTTTTCCTATAATTTCTAAAGTCATGTCTAACAACCAACCAACCAACCACCTAAACCATTAGTATCTGTTAAAGGAAGTGGTACAAAAGGAGCTCTTCAAGGAATAGTCCAAATGACCTATCTTTTCAAAATTGACCTTGAGTCACACAACTGGAGAAAAGGATTATTGTCTTCAATTAAGACTACTTAAACCAAGGAAATCTAAGCAGTCAGATAGATCTTTAATTTCACGTGATTAGATTCCATTTTGAAATCACAAATCTCTGAATCTTTTAGTTTAAATGAAAAGAGGTCTATCAAGAAGAGAAAGAAAATAATGGATAAATGAGCCAGATTGGTTGGTAGAACATGCCGGCAAGCAGTAATATCTAGTCATCCTAATTCTTTACTTTTCTCATAGCTTAGTTGCTAAGGGAAAAACAAAATCTATCACAAAAGGAGAAAAGCAAGCACAAAAATAAGAATGTTAAAAAATAACTGTAATCCTCAATCTAATTTCCCACCATACGGACCCTACTAGCACTGTGCAAGATCCAAAATCGCTTAACTGAAAAAAATATCACACAGTGTCTGTGCAAAACTGCTAATCACTAAAGAACTAAACATTGTATTGCAATCATTTCAAAAGCGCATGAGCAGAACAAGTAACTTTAACCCAAAAAATTCACAATCTCTAATCCTAGCCACTGCCACAGCAGCAATCATGGAAAAGTAGCAGTTATGTTCTGTCTGCTCCATTAAATTCCCCAATTAGAAAATAAACACGAGCTAGAACAGCTTCATTTCGGTTGAAAGTCCATATCATACAAGCCAAGCCTCAACTTTCACATTTACTTCACTTAGTATCCCAAACATCATGACCAGGTTCATTCCCCAATTAAACAACCTTCACTCAAACGAACCTTAGGGTCTACTTGTACATCCGCCTATAAATACCCAAGATTAAAAAATTCAAATACCTAGCCAAGAACAGGCCAGAAATAATTCAGTAAAAATAAATAATACATACCCAATCACAAACCATCACTTATAGTAGCTCCTTTAAAAGTCATACAAAAGATAATCTTGATTAATTAACAGTCTAAAAACTTTTACACCGCCATTGCATGCCTATTAAACTCATTAGTAGTACTCCAAAGCCACACCATCCAGCAGAGCAAGCAAGTAAAGCACAAAACAACACTTTGCACTAGTGAACCATAAATCAAATCAACAACATTAACAAAGAAAAGAGAAACTAAACCTTAACACCAGCCCACCAATCAATAATCCACACGAGCTCCAACCACAGCAGTTCCGCCACCACCCGGTTCATCCGCCGGTACAAATTCTTCGACACCGGCCGCACAAACACGTAGCATAGTGCCTGAGAGCATCACACCACCACTTTTCAACACCCCGCAGTACCAATTACCATCAATTAATCGACAAACAACAAATAGTGAGTGAAGAAAACTGTCTCTCGAGTTGAACAAAACGGAGAGGGTTCCAACAAGAACGGGCGAATCGAAAGCTTGAACAATAAAAACCGTAAATGCAAAAACGATAAAAGAAAGATAAAAAGAGTGTGAAGGGGATCGGTTGGTGGTGAGAGAATAGGGATTTTGATTTATTTAGAAAGAAAGAAAAAAATGAGGTGTGACCTGAATGAGGTTAACGATGAGGCCAGAGGAGAAGAAGAGGAGTCCCAGTGGGACGACAACAGCTGCAGTCATAGCCAACGGATTTCCGAAACTTGGGATTTGTCGATGATATTGATGATGTTTCTTGCACTGTTGTCGATCTTGTTTAGGCTGATGCTTGCTATGGCTACCTCGGTGTGTCTGCTTCTGATAACGTGCTCTCTATTAGTTACTTTATTTTATTTTAATTTAATTCCAAATTAAACTACTTCTTTTAATAATTGAATTATGCAGATACAATGATATAAACCAAATATTAAATTATAGATTTAATGTATTTTTATTATTAGGATGATTTTGCTCGATTTGATTATTTAATTTTTTAAACCAGTTAATACAGTCACTTTCGTCATGTTCGTGATAGAAATAAAGATATATATTAGTTAAAGTTTACTTATTAATGACATATGTGACATAATTAACGAGATGTGTAACTATGATAATAGAATAAAAAATATTATATTGGCTATATTGGATTAAATTGAGATTATTTAAAATGATAAAACGAAATTAAAAAGTTATATAATAGTGGAATAAAAGAATCGCGAGACATCTAAAAAAAATAAAAATAATGGCATTTCACAAACTGGTCTCGCTATCAAGTTTCAGTATTGAAGCTAACAAAGAATTAGAGTCACGCAATGGTGAATTGTTTTATATATCCATTCACAATCCAGACTTGAGGACGACAGTGATTAAATATAAGATGCACGATTGGTGCATATTAATAATATTATTATTATTATTAGCTCACAAAGTTATGCGAAATTAAAATTTAAGGAATTTGTTGTATTTAATTAAAAAATTTAATTGTGGAAATAGGATAAAATTGGGAAGGTCATGATAGACTTTACATTCAAATTTTTATACAAATATGGTTGATTTTTAAATAAATAGTATTTAATATTTTTTTAAGTTGGGTACCTGATAAATTAAATATTATTATTTGATTCGTCTGTGAGTTAACTTGACGTAAGTGCAGAAACTAATAAATAAGGAGAAAATAATAATAATAATAAATAAAAGAAGAAACATGTCAAAATGAAATAAGGAATGAAATTTCTTAGAAATTTTCATAAATACTGAAGATTCCATTAACATTTAAGATTTATAAAAGAATGAATTTAAGTTTTAGAAGAGGAGATTTGAGATTTTAGAAATTCATGATTTAAATTTTATATAAGGTTTGACTGAATTTCATGTATTCTTTTAAAAGTATTTTTTAAAAAATTTAAATATCATATATCATTTTCAAAATATATAGTATGACTTTTCTACTTGATTTTTAAATAAGGAATTTATCTTTATTAAAAAAATTAGATGTTATTGATGTGATTTTTCTTCAAATCATTATTGTTTTTTACATGTAATTGTAATTACTAGGTTTTCTAATTTCAAGGAACTATTCAATTTCAATAAGTTAAGTTGTGTTAATCATGTTTAATAGAGTTGATTTTTCATTAATATAGTTAACTTAATTTTATTATTTTTATCACTTATTAAATGTATTTATCTTATATAAAAGAGTCTCTTCCATTTATAAATATAACCTTAAATATTGAATGAAATTATCTTTCATGAGTTTGTAAGAGTTTCAAAATTCTCTACTTTTATTTTAATTATTATCTTGAGGGGTTTTATCATTTTAATTACTATCTTGAGAAGTTTTATCAAATAGTGAATTTTCTTTCTTTTATTCTTTAATTATTAATTATTGGATTAAATGTAACATTTTCTTCTCTTTTTTACTGACTTAATCAATTTTTACTTATATTTTTCTACTTATTTTTTATTTTGCTTTGAAAGCTATTCAAAATCCCATCCCATAGCTTTCTCCTTAGTTTGCTTCCTCCTTAATTTGCTTCCTGCTTACATCATTTACTCTGTATTTATATGGAGTTTTCCTTTTCTAACATCTCTTAATTTTGTCAAGCTCTAACATTTATATCATAATTAAAACATTTTTCAAATAATATAGATGTTAAATAAATTTTATGCATTAAGTTCCTTCAAATATAATGCATTATAAAATCATAACAGTGATATGATAAAAGGAAAACAAATTGAGAGAAAAAAGTTAAAAATATTTGAGAATTAGTTGAAAAAGATAGTATAATATTAGAAACACAACACAAATAAATGTTCTTTTACATAGTCTTGTACCAAAACTTTATTATATATTCAATTTGGAAAATTATTTTATTGAGTACTAAAAACAAAAATAAAAAATATAGTTGGGCCTAAAATTAATATAAACATATTTGATTTTAAATTATCTAATTATATATTAAAATAGGGAATATTGGGGCAAATTTTACATAAACAGTCATGGTTTGCCTTATAAAATTAAGAGTTAAGCCTAATCTATTATTTACCAAAAGTATGTTGTAGAGTTTATTCGTCTTTTTTGAAAAAATGGTTCGATATATTCATTTATATCAAAGTTTATCAAGACTTTACTTCTCAGTTGACCAAACAAAACAAAAAATGCAAGATATTAGTTATTAGACGAAGCAAAGAATACAAAATCAGTCTTATAAAATCTATTATTTTAGAATTCTTTTAGAAAATTTGTCTCTTGTGACATGAAACATATTTATGATTTATATTTTATTATAAAAGTTACTTAATCAAAATAAGAGTGTTTTTGAACTTTAGTCTTTGTTTTGTTGTACAAATTTAATATTTTTATATAAACTTTTTGATAAATAAAAGTTACAATGCAATTCTATCATATAATAATATTAACAATAACAAGAAAACAGATTTTTAACTATATATATTACACTTTTATTTTATATATCATAATTTTAAAAATTAGTTTGAATTTATTTTTTGTATTTTTTAAATTTTTAATTTCTTTCTCTAAGTTCATTACTTATATCTGTAGTTTAATGGAAAGAAATAAGAAATATATGATATAATTGTTTAGCATATATACATTTAAGCATATACAACGAGCAGTTTGAATTGTAGTAATCAATGTTCATACATGTTTTTAATTACAGTGAAAATATACATGACCCTTTTTTTTGGCTTTTGAAGTCTGCAACATTCCTTCAACAAGAAAGAAGAAATCTGCATTACTATATGTTTTTGTAAAGGGAATCTACATTTGAATATTGAAATCGGAATAAAAGGACCTTGTCATCTTTTCCCCTTATGCATAAATGTTTTAAAAAAATATTTTTTGGAATATAAGTAAAGGGGTGCAGCCTCTGCATAATTGAATGGGTCCACCAAATGCCCAAACCTATATAATTATAATAACAATAATAATATTATGGAAGAGTTGAATAATTGAGATAACATTTTATTGCTGTCATTATGCATGCAATTCGATTTGTTTAATTTAATGTTAACAACTTATATTTAATTGCAATGGTTACACTGTACAAGATTTTATTTCAGTTCCTAAAAGATAAGTCTTATTAAAATACAGTTAGATGTTAAATATAGTATCTGTTCATTTTTAAGTTAGTAAAGTTTTTTTACTTATTAAATATAATTGTATTACGTATTTAAATTAAGAAAAAAATAACCTTATTTTTTTATAGAAAAAATAATTATAGATTAAATTACAAAATCTGTTACCCATTACATCATTGAATCATTCCGAACATAACAGTGAAAATTCAGAATGACCCTCACTATATAAGAC
>Ga0123340_1000261_pt1 | contig 30858 bp, 28 predicted proteins | sample SirMexnodulemix_FD_89961 | JGI IMG/M metagenome (GOLD analysis project Ga0123340, IMG submission 89961) | Root nodule microbial communities of legume samples collected from Mexico - Siratro Mexico nodule mix | ecosystem: Host-associated > Plants > Roots > Nodule | place: Mexico: Nepantla...
GTATTCTTCCACGCCCTCGACCGTTAGGAAGGCTATCGGGATAGCGAAAAAATCATACGCGTTGACGTCGATCCTCCTGGCGCGAGCTTCTTTGTGTATCTTTTCGTACATGTTCGGGCTGGCCAGGCAATCAACATCGTTGAACATGATCACCGGAGATGTAGCATTTTGGGCGCCGACGTTTCGGGCGATACCAGCGCTGAACGGCTCGGCTTCTGAGTCAACGCGCACGAGTTTCGCTTGCTCGAATTGGTCTGTGAGGAACGACAATTCGGCCCTCCTAGTTGGGCTGCCGTAGTCAACGACGACGACCTCAAAGCGGTCGGATGGGGCGTTACGGATGAGCTGTTCCAGCCTTGGCAGCCCTTCAAATAGCATTTCATTCAAGCGCACTGGCACGATGATTGAAATTTTCATGTTCGCAAACCCGTTCCGCAAAATATGACAACCCGGCCGAGTCTCGAAAATGCGTTGAATGTCATACCGCGCATGATGCAGGAACTCCCGCAATGACCGCAGGATCGTTCATGAAATCCGTCCGCTTACCCGGCTTGCGGCGCCGCGGTTTGTAGCCAATCTTCTCGCTGTTCGTCTTCACGGCGGGCTTCGTCTGCTGTTCCTGACGCTCCCTGATGTAGGCCAGGACATCACCGAGCCGCTTGTTCTCGGTGATCGCCGCATGCGTCACCCGCTGGTCCTTGCCGAACACCCTGTAGGGCAGGGAATGCCCCTTTCCAGCGCACATCCGCCTGCCGTCGGCAAGCGCGTAGGTCTCGACATAGCGACCGACCAGCCCGCGCGTCACCTCGTTCTCCTCCAGCATGATCCGCTGACGCTCGAAGGAAAACGTCAACTGGGCACCGACATAACGCTGCTCACGTTTGTACAGGACGTCGCGCAGCCGATCCGGCGCAAGGTTCAGCGGCCGATGCAGATCATCAGATCGGGCAGGGGAATGGCAAACTTGCGGTTATAGCGCTCCATGAACCGAGGCAGGAAAGCGTTGCCGTCGTCCATGCCGCAGATGCCCTCCAGGCGCAGATCCTTGATCAACCGGTCCTGTAGCGTCCGTTCATCCGCTCGACCCGGCCCTTGGCTTGGCTCGAGTTTGCGCAAAGAATCTCGATGTTTAACTCGCAAAGTGCACGCCCGAACTGGGTCATGCCCTGGCCACCCTTGGCATCCTTCTTCGCAACCCGGAACACCGAATGCTTGTCGGAATAGAAGGCGACTGGAGCACCATGCGCATTCAGATAGAGCTCAAGCGCCTCGAAATAGCTGAACGCACTTTCCGATCGTACAAACCGCAACTGCATCAGCTTGCCGGTCGCATCATCGATAAACACCAGCAATGAACATGGGTCACCGCGATCTTCGAACCAGCGATGCTCGGATCCATCGATTTGCACCAGTTCACAGTAGGCCTCGCGCCGCAAGCGCGGCTGGTGAAACGTCCGCCGCTGCTTGCGCGACAGCCACAGGCCGGCCTCAGACCATCCATTGGCGCAAGGTCTCGCGCGACACCGTCAGACCATCACGCTCCGCAAGCTTCTCGGCCGCCAGCGTCGGACCAAAGTCCACATAGCGCTCGCGCACGATCGCCATGGCATAATCGCGCACGCCATCGCAATCCGATTGTTCGACGGGCGGCCGATTGCCTTGTGCCGGATCGACGCCGCACCGCCAGCGCTAGACTAATCCGATCCAACAGACGACGCACCTGGCGGGTACTCAGATCAAGCACATGTGCCGCCGACACCAACGTCATGCGCCCGGCGATCACCTTCGACAAAATCTCGATCCGCTGCAGGTCACGCTCGCTCATCGCAATCAATCCCATCCGCAATCTCCCAGGTCATCAAAACCCGGGGAGAGTGACATTCTTACTTTGCAGGATCAGGACACTTTAACTTTGCGGCTACAGTCGGCAGTTGCGCAACACCTATTATGGAACATCTGGGCGGTTTGTGGGCTGTTGCTTTTTCCGCTTAAACCGCCTTTTACATAGTTGTGGATTGTCAACGTAAAGAGCGGTTGTGGCTGTTGCGTTTTCAACTTGGACATGGCGTCGGACGAGCCTTCCATTCCGCTAACACTGCGTTTGCCTCGTGATGACCTTTCAGGCACTTTTCTACTAAGTCATCTGGCTGATGCTTTCTCGCACTACATCTTGGGTCAGCGTCGGTCCGTCCGGGGTCCCGCGGTTCTGGGCAACGATCTGGAGCGACGTGATAAAAACGTAGCTGGCGCGCCGCGCCGCTATTGACCCGCTTTCGGATCGGCCGAAAACCGCACCGCTGCGGCCGCGGCTCCCACTCTCTTAAGCGATCGTCGACTTGGCGCTGCACCACATCCGCAAAGTCCGGCCGAGCGATCACGGTATCATGATATCGCAGAAAGCCCAAGCCTCTGCGTTCATTCGGAAAGATGTTGGAAGGCATCACCGACGCATGTCGGAGCTTCGCATTTAAAAGGCGAGGAGCATTCATTGTTTGGCTCATTTCTGGCTATCCAGTCGTTTTCGCCTGGCTTCCCGGCACGATTGCTCGGCCGGCGCGGTGGGCCGGACGGGCTTTAGCAGAAACTGCCGACGAAGCCGATAATGCCTGTTAACGATAAAGGAGTTGAAAGTAGCGGCGGCAACGTAGTCCGCCTGCCCAGCTCCAAAGGACGCCAGGACGCTGGCTTGGTCGAGATGATGCTTGCGCTCTGGTTCGATCAGCAGCCACGCCTTCGCCACATCGGAGCAGTCATCAAGTCCTATCGTTTCCACCGCCACCGCGCTACTGCCGGGAAACCATCCCAATAGCCATGGAAGACCTAGCGCTCGCGCCTCGAGCACATACAGCAGGCTCGGCGAGTCGCCTGTGAGATCGACCACAGGCGTACCAGGTCCGAGGCCGGCCGCACGGGCCTTGGATCTGGCCGTGGTCAGATAGTGGTGGAGGGATTGCGCGATCACCAATTTTCCGCCACCCGGCATGGGCATGACAGCGGTAAAAGCGCGCGAATCTTTCATGTCCCAGGGCGGGTTGAGCATACTATCATTGATGACTGATGCAGTGAGCCACTGTGCCAACACAGTCAAGGGTATTAGGGTGGCGAGGCTGCGTCCCTGTTTCGCAAGAGGGCTCAGGAAAGCAACGACCGCGAGCGTCCAAAATAAGGCGGCTAATGCGCCAAGATACCAATAATTGAGATCGGAGCCCAGTGCGTATACGTGCGGAAGGACCAAAAAGGTTAGCGCTAGAGAGACGCTGGTGGCAGACTGGGTGCGCAGAACCAATCCCTTGCGATAGCACATTGCGCAGAAGCATGTGAAGACCGGCACCAGGAACAGGGTCGAGGGCTGAATGCTGATCGGATCAATCCCCAGCAGCGCAATCGCTATTGTTACGGTCAACACCGCAGCGAAAGCCATCGAGGGGAGCAACTTGTCGATGGACCTCATGAGTGTGCTGACGAGAAGGGCTATCGCCAGTAACACAGCGATGGCGACTTGCGAGGGATTGGCCTCAAGCCAGTCGATTCGAAGGCTGCGAAACACCTCGTGTTTGGAACCCAGCAGGATTTCCATCTCGGCGCTGCTTACCACCCGGGTCACCAGCCCAGTGACGCCGCCGTCGATTAAGTAGGCAGCCATAATCATTAGAGCGAGAGCGACCAGCGCCGCGCCGAGCATGGGCAGCAGCGACTTTCGGCGCAAAACGACGCTGAGGGTCACTACGAGGGCAATGGCCGCAGCGGTGGTCGGCTTGGCCATGAAACAGCACCAGCCGCCAATGCCGACGAGGATCCACCCCAAAATTTGGCGCACGCGCCCTGGCCGGTCGGCCAGTAACAAGCCGATCATTACGATTAAAAGCGATTGAAAGGCAAGAGTGTAATAATTGGGAGTGAGCGTCAGCCGGAAGCGAAAGACGATTAATGCCATGCTGGCGATCCCGGCCGATAGCACCGCCGCCTGAAGCCTGTCCACTATCCAGAGGCGCCGGATCGCAAGGAAGCTCAAAATCCACCCCAACACCATGGTAAGCGTGACGTTGGCGATGCGAAGCACTGCAATGTCGCTCCCCACCCACTGATATGGCAAGTGATAGACGAAGCCAAAAAGGGACGGCGGACAATTGATTGCGTAGAGAAAGGGGTTCTTGATATAGTTGAGGTAATAACCCTCGTCTTCGAGATTGAAACCGTAACTGCTAAAGCGTAGCAGCCAGACAAAAAGGATTGCTGTGGTTATGGCGGACAGGCCCAGCAACGTCCGCTCCAGCAAGACCGACAACGCTCTTCCATTTGCAAAGTGGTTCTCTCTTAGCATAGGCCTTTCTGCCGGCCCCTACACGAGGCTTATCCAGTGACATCAGCTTCAAGAAGTTTCTAACCGACCTGAGGCCCACAATCGCCTACAAGCATTGGTAGGGTCGCTCACTTTGTGGTCTGACCTCCAAGGTACGGACCGCCTATCGACGAACGCCTCAACGCCACGACAATCTGGTGGACCGGGTGTGTTCCTATAACATAGCTAAGCTTGTTTCCATCCCAACAAACAAATGATTGATTGCTGAATGAATTGCAGTTTTGCGCGGTAAGGCCCGCCGGGTTGAGGTACCTATGGATCATAGCACTGATTCCAAGTCCTGCCGCCGCCGGAGCCGACAATGTGCCAAGCACGCACGTCCAAACATATTCGATCTTTTCGCCTCGCACGAGATCGGCTGCGAACTGAAAGCGACGTCAGGCTGGCGGGACGAGCTTCCCGATCTGATTGGTGGCGCGCGACCTGTGCCGGCATAGGCGACCGGACGCCATGGCCTGCTGCTCGCAGGCTTGCTCGGATCGTTGAGAGGTCAGTCAGCGAGCCGCGATGGGCGCGCGAGCGCCCGGCGATGGCCGAGGTGTTCACGTTGGGCGCTGATCTCTCCGTAAAGAAATGTCAGTGCCGATACATTCAGACACTTTGTCCATTCCTCGACAACTTTGAAATTTGACGGAATCCCCATTGCGCTCTAGCGCAAGTTGATGAATCTTCTCCGAAAAATCACTTGCGAAGCTCTCCCTTACACAGTTGGCACAGCTTTTGATGTTCCTTAGTCGCGACGCGGTGAAGTTGCCACGATGTTCGCGCTTGGGACCTCATAGAACCCTTAAAATTGAGGACGTTTGCGTCTTCGATGAAGTCGCCTGGTGTGAAAACATCGAATCCGCTTTGGAGGATGAGATGGCGCTGCTTAATTTGGAAGACTTCGACCATCATCTGCCTTTGGTTTGTGACTTGGATGGCACTCTGATAAAATCAGACAGCCTTCCTGAGAACTTCTTGAAAGCTTTCTTTCAATCCCCGCAGCACTTGCTTCGCACCCTGCCAGGCTGGTTCAAAGGCCGCGCGGCCCTAAAGGAAACGCTGGCGAAGGTTCATTCGGTTGAGCCCGAGGTACTCCCTTATCGTGAAGAAATATTGGAGTTGATACGCGGCGCGAAAGCTGCTGGCCGTAAAACTTATCTCGTTACGGCAGCTGATCAGAGCATAGCGGATACCATCATTTCTCATCTTGGCGGTTTCGACGGTGCCACGGGGAGTAATGGCTTAGTGAACCTGAAGAGTCACCACAAGTTAAGATGGCTTCAGGCGAGGTTCCCCGAGGGGTTTATCTATGCCGGCGATAGCGCCGCCGACCTGCCGATTTGGGAGGCGGCTTCCGGAGCCGTTCTAGTTGGCAACGGTGTAAAATTCGAAAACCAGCTCCGGGCGGCTGGCGTTGAGGTTAGGACGATCAGTTGTGAAAAAAGCAATTCGCTGAGGGACTGGCTGTCTGAACTCAGAATACATCAATGGTCGAAAAATGTGCTGATTTTCATTCCGCTATTTCTGGGCCATATGGCAGGCAACTCATATGCCGTGCTGAAAACTGTGGTCGCCTTTCTTGATTTCGGTTTGATTGCTTCGGCAACCTATATCATCAACGATTTGGCCGACTTGGAAGCGGACCGGGCGCACGCGACCAAGCGCTTCCGGGCAATTGCTGCAGGTAGAATCAGCATTTTAAATGGGTTCTTGGCCAGCATGTCTATGCTGGTGGTGGGATTTGCGGTGGCGCTATTCTTGCATCCTCAATTCGCACTGGCTGTTGCATTCTACCTAGTGCTGACGCTTGCTTATTCAATCCGCTTGAAGCGCTACGCGTTAATCGATGTGACGATCATCGGAGCTTTGTTTACAATGAGGATTGTTATGGGTCAGGTGCTGAATGACTTGGCATTCTCACCCTGGCTTTTGTCCTTTTCAGCCATGTTCTTCTTTTCGCTGTCGCTTGCAAAGCGACACGTGGAAGCAAGGCGCGCGTACTCCAAAGGTAGGGACGCCATCGAAGGGCGGGGATATTTGCCTGAGGATTGGCCGCTCACCTTGGGCTACGGCCTTGCTTCCGCATCCGCTTCCATCGTCATCATGCTGCTTTTCATTGCACTCGAAGTTCGGCTGCCGCAAGCATATCACAATCCAGCATGGCTCTATGTTGCGCCGGCGGGCGTGTTCATATGGCTGCAAAGGGTCTGGCTCCTGAGCCATCGGATGGAGTTGCATGATGATCCTGTTGTCTTTGCGCTCAGAGATAGGACCAGCTTGTTGATCGGCGCTATAATCGCATTGGCGTTTGTGGTGGCTTACATGAGATTGCCAATATGAGCGAGACGAACTTGATACGCCAGAATGCGCCCTCCTCACAGGAGCTGCCCGCCTGGTTGGGCGCACACGTCGCGGACGCGCTGACGACGGGCTTGCCGAAGCAGATTGTTCCATTGGTCCGGCAGCGGCTTCCAGTTGCGCGACAAGTGACCAAATGGAAGCAGATTTTACCCAGCATGTTTTCAGGCAAGGGATGGGCGTGTTCCGTCGGGGAAATCGATTTGGGCGGTGCGGTTTCGAGGGCCCGAAACTCGGCTGTTTGATTGAACAAAGTGGCTACGTCCACGATGGTCATGGCGCGGTCTCTGATTGCTTCGCTCTTCTCGAGGTGCTCGTTGGTGTGGGCGCGGAACGGAGAAAGCGTTTTTGCGGAACTTCTCGAGACGTTGAGAGCTCGCGCGTGCGCATTTTTGCCGAGCAAGGCCTCTTTGACATGAAAAGATATAGCTTCCTGAGCCTAATATAAATCACGTGGCGCTGCGTTGCCTTGGCACGGCCTGCGAAGAATCCAAAAATCCCGTGTAGGCCTCAAAAATGATCTCCATATCGCTTTTCGAGGGCGTCCAACCCAGACGTTCGCTCGTGCCCTCGGTGTTAAGAACATAATCCATATCCGCAATAGCAAACTGTTCTGGATAAAGTAATGTCAAGGCGGCCCTATCAAGCAATGAAAGAGTGGGCTTCAGAATAACCGCCGGCATCGGAAGAAGAATAGACCTTGATCCGGTTCGCCGGATCAATTCTCGGAGGAGCTCTTTGACCGTTGGCGGTTCACGGGAACCGAGAAGAAATGGGCCGGGCGGGCAGTTTCTTTCTACGGCCGCCAGCGCAGCAGCGACGCAATCCTCAACGGCAATCATTTGATAGCGGTTCTTGCCGGCTCCTATCAGTGGGATGGGCAACCCTGCTCTAATTAGTCGAAAGAGCTTCGTCAATATTCCGAGGCGCCCGGTACCCGCGATAAGTCTTGGACGAAATATCGTCGCGTGGAGGCTAAGCTCCCTGCACGCTTGCGTCAGAAGCCGCTCCGCTCCAACCTTGCTCCTGCCATACGGTCCGATCGGATGTTGCATATCGGTCGGATTGACCGGATTGTGATCCGGTTTTCCGTAGGTCATGTCCGTGGAAAAGAAGACAAGTCGTTGCGTGGAGCTCGCCGAGATGGCTTCCAGCAGGCAGCGAGTTCCCCTCACGTTCACGTCAGCAAACCATTCGTCTCGATTTCTATGAGGTACACCACGGTGAAATTGACGCGCTGCAAGATGATAAACCACATCATTCCGCTGGAGATGAAGCTTACTCAGGTCACGAAGCTGCCGCACGTCACCCTTTATGAAATCTATTGAGTCGTTGTTTGCTAACGGCTCATCGAGGTCAAATACGACAACCTTTCCTCCTCGCCGCGCGATAGCGGATGCCATGTACGTTCCAGTAAAACCTGACCCACCGGTGATGATGTGTCGCATCTGGCTACGTCGTCCGACTAATTAAAATTACGCCGAGACAAATCACCGCAATGCCAAGCAGTCTTGTAAGTGACATTGCTTCGCCGAGTAGAAGAAAGCTGAATACGGCTGCAATTACATACCCGATAGATAGCATTGGATATGCGACGCTAACTTGCGTGCTTGAGAGAACAGTGAGCCACGATCCGATGCTGATCAAATACAAAGACAAACCGCACAACAGATAGACGTTGCTCATAACCGTCCAAATTAAAGTGATTGGTTGGTCCATAGACGGTAAGGCGCCAAGCGTCAGCATAGCCTTACGCAAAGCAATTTGAGCCAGTGCATTCATGCTTACGCTGAAAAAGATTACTGCGAACGATGAAGCGGTCAACGTGTCCTCTTGTCGGGCTCTGGTTTTTGGAAAAAGAGATCCTTGCAAACGTGTCAAAAATCTTCCATGGGGAAAGTGGTTTTCTCTTAGCATAGCCTGCTTACTGCCAACCTCTACACGAGGCTCTCCCAATGGAGATCGCTCACGGTTATAACTGAACTGAGCCGCGCAATCGCCTACAAGAAATGGTAGGCTCGCTCACTTGTGGGTCTTCTCGGCTGGCGCTAGTCTAGCCGGAGGGATCGCCCCTCGGCGGGCACCATCGTCAGCCAAGTGTCAAATCCACGGATTGCGAGCGGATTCGGGCTCTGACGCCAGCAAGAATAGCAAAGGGCGAAGCGCCACATCATTGTCGACACGCTGGGGCTGAAGGTCGGTTGATGGTGCATGGCTCGGACATTCAGGACCGTGACGGGGCGTCCAATCTCCTGAAATCGATCCGCCACCACTGGTCCTAGTCGGTATGTCTTTGCCGATTGCGGCTGTGCGGGCGACAAGTTGAAAGGGAGACTGGAGAACAGTGGCCGACGGGAATCGTCGAGCATTCCGACAAGACCAGGGCTTCACCGTCCTGCCGAGCCGTTGGGTGGTGGCGCGGACCTTCGCTTGCCTGCCGTAGACTGGCGAAGGATTGGGGGAAACGATCGCATCCGCTGAGGCATAAATTACTATCGCCCACATGCGCATGCTCACGGCCGCTTGTAAGATACGGAGATCGCTAAGTTTTTTCGAGTTTGGCATTAAGACGGCCTCATCGAGGCCGCGGCCGCAATGGGTGGGCGGTTCGGGTTCGAGTTGGAAATGCTGGCCAACTATCAGTTCGATCAGATTAACGTCTGGGCAGGCGGCAACTACCCCTTCAACTTTGCGCGACGACGAACATTCCAACCTTGCCGTCACACGTCTGTATCGATGAGAAGAGCAATCTTGGCAGCGCTGCTGCAGTGGCCACGCTTCACGACGCCTAGGTTCAGCCAAACTTGCGACGGATCCGCTCAGGTGGCCTCGACATGGACTGGCCAAAATCCACTTTGCACGGCAGGAGCCGGTCGCGGCTTGCCGTGGCCTTCTTGTTGATCTTCTCAAAAATGGTGTCCATAATTGTCATAGCTGCATTGTCGATCGGCCGGTGCACAACACCGATGGCGGGCTCCATTGCACACATCCAGGCCGTCGATTTGAACGAAAATAGCGACAGATCATGGGGAACGCGCCATTCGAGGCGTCGCGCGACGTTCAGGCATAACGTGATCGCCAACTCACAGAACGAAAGTACAAGTGTTGGTCGTTCGGCCGATCCAAGAATCTCTGCCAGTGCTTCCGCGAGCTTTTCCCGGCGCGAGGGCGACGGCAGAACCTGAATATAGGCGCCCTGCACCGCCGTTTGCAACTGATCGACCAGGTAATTCGCCAAGCGCATCTGTGTTTGGTTTTTTGGATCCTGGAGCGGAACCAATATCCGCCTATGACCGAGCCGGGCCGTCCGCGCTGCGACCTCGCGAATCGCTGTATGGTAGTCGAACGCAACGGTCTCCGCGCCACTCCCGCCGGTTATATTGTCAACGAACACAGCGGCTATTTCGCTCTCGCTGAGAGTGCGCGCGCTCGTGCCGTTCTCGTTCTTTACCGGCACGAGAATGGCCCCACTCACGCGCCAGTCCTCCATGCGTGCCACGAGCTCAAGCTCGCGCATTTCTGAATTTCTACTAGAGGTCGCAGCGATCGCATAGCCACGCGACTCTGCCTGCCGCTCCAGCGCTCCGATCAGCGAGGCATAGTATGGATCGTCGTAGGAGGGAACGATGACACCGACCAGTTTCCGACGTCCGCGACGAAGGTCGGCCGCGAGGGGATTGATGCGATAGCCCAGGGCCTCGATCGCGTTCTGGACGCTCTTCACGTTCTCTGGTCGGACGGTCTTGTCGCCCTGCATCACCTTTGAAACCGTTGCGATCGAAACGCCGGCATATGAGGCGACACCGTGAATGGATGGCCGAACGCCGGACGTAAACTTTGCAGCGGCCATCGAGGTCTTCCTTCCATCAAATCGACGAGTTATGCAAAAATTCTGCCAGTGCGGCCTTTTCGCGCCGACCCTGGATATAGCCGCCCGGCACCGCCGCTTGCAACTGCTTGATCAGGTAATCCGCCGAGAGCATCTGCATTTAGTTCTTGAGCCGCGGGTCTCTGGCAGTCGCTTCGAGCGCTCCGACAAACGATGGTGTCGACCAGTTTCCGAAGCCGCGACGAAAGGCCGTGAGGCGATTGATGCGAAAGCGTTTTCCAGCCGGACTGACTTCTCACTCTGCATCAACCATTGGACCCTTCGCATTCGAAGCGCCAGCCTATCGCGGCACTTTGATTTGAATGGCCGAACGCCTGACGTATTCTTCAGCCGTCATCGACGGTCTTCCTCCCGTTAGTCTGAAAGGATCATGCAAAATTGCGAAATCTCAAATTAAACCTTTTATTTCCCAAAAAAAACGTTTAATCCTCGCCCCAGCGAAAATTTTCTGTCGGGGGATCGAGATGCAGGATACGGGGCGCAAGCTTCGAGTGGCGTTGGTTGGCGTGGGGTTCGGGGCAGAGTTCGCTCCCATTTACCGGGACCATCCAGACGTGGAGTGGGTGGGAATCTGTGATTCGAACGCCGACAAGCTGGAGTCAACCTGCACGCGGTTCGGAGTCGAGAGAAGCTGGTCCAGTCTCAAAGAGATCCTCGGCGACGATGAAGTCGATGCGGTCCACCTGGTGACGCCGATCCCCCTGCATGCCCAGCAGACAGTGGCGGTTCTCAACGCCGGCAAGCATTGCGCGTGCACCGTGCCGATGGCGACCAGCTTCGAGGACATCGAAGCAATCGTCCGCGCACAACGTGCGTCCGGCAAGAACTACATGATGATGGAAACCGCCGTTTACACGCGAGAGTTCCTGATGGTCCAGGACCGATTCGAGAAAGGCGAATTTGGCGAGATCTCCTTCGCCCGGGGTGGGCATATGCAGGACATGGAGGGTTGGCCGGACTACTGGTACGGGCTTCCGCCGCACCACTACATGACCCACGCGATTTCCCCGGTGCTTCGTCTCCTCGACACTCGCGTCAAGAAGGTTCACTGCTTCGGCTCTGGCCGGTTGCCCGAGGGGCGCCAAAAGCGCTACGGAAATCCATTCCCGGTCGAGACAGCCATCTTCCGCCTCGAGGACAGCGATGTCGCCGTCGAGGTGACGCGGTCACTGTTCCAGACCGTCCGCCCCTATTCGGAATCCTTTGCTATCTATGGCGAAAGACTCGGCTTCGAGTGGCAGCAGATCGAGGAAGAGGATCCGCTTATCTTCTCCATTCCTCAACCGGGCTCGGGCAGAGGCCGCAAAATTCTGCACGAAGTGGTGGAGGCGCCCGATCGGCAGGACCTCCTCCCGGAGGAAATTTCACACTTCACGAGAAAGGCGGTTTTCTCGGATGGAAAACATTTGTCGTTCGTTCAGGGTGGCGGTCACAGTGGCTCGCATCCCCATTTGGTCCATGAGTTTGTCCGTAGCATCGTCGAGGGGAGGCCTTCGTCGATCGACGCCCTTACAGCTGCCGCGTGGACCGCGCCAGGCATAGCTGCGCACATGTCGGCGATGAAGGATGGTGAGGGCGTAACCGTGCCGGATTTTAGCGGCGTCGCCTAGCCAGCTAGGAAGGATCCTGTCTTCGACGGGAGAATACCGCGAGGAGACGGCAGATTATCATCAATCCAACCATGGGAGGAAGTCATGCGTGGAATCAATCGAAGGGAATTCTTGAAGACTTCGGCGCTCGCCGGCGCCGCGATAGGACTTTCGGCGCCTTATGTGCGGGCGCAGTCTGCGACAACTATCAACATGATGGGCTGGAGCAGCCCTAAGTTGAAGGAGATTTTCAAGCGCGCCGATAAAGAAGCAGGGGTCGCCATCAACTACGATGTCATGCCTTCCAAGTGGAACGACGTGATGCAGAAGATCACTCTTTGGGGACAGACCGGGTATTCCGGTATCGACTTGTTAATGGCTGATGACCTAATCAGCGGTCTCTGGGGAATGAACGGCTGGGCCGAAGATCTCAGCGGAACGGATGCGTGGACAAAGAATAGCGGCGACACCGTCGATAATGTGGCGGTACTCAACAATGCCGTCGGCGGCGTATACCGTAGCTTTTTCATGGTTGGCCTCGAGCCCTTCTTCTTCAACAAGTCGATAGTAGCTAAGGCGCCCACGACCTGGGAGGAAATGTTGACGGCCGCCGAGAGCGCCACGAAGGACGGCGTCTGGGGTTGGCGACCGCTGGGTGGTGAGGGGCATGCATTCAACACCGTGCTCCTGACGCTTAACCAAGCGGGTGCCGATTTAACCACGCTGGGCGATCCGGCGACATTGTCTGCCCTACGGTTCATGTACGACTGGGTCCACAAGGACAAGATCACCCCCCCATCAACAGTCAGCGAGGATCAGTCGGCAGTCGACGCGCTTGCCGCTGCTGGCAAGGCGGCGATGTGGTGGTCATACGAAGATAGCTACAACACCATCGTTGGACTGGACAAAACGGTGGTCACCAAGGATAGTCTTGGCGTCGCACGCTGGCCGAAAGGACCAGGGTCAGATGTTGGCCTCGTACATGGTTGGGGCTATCTGCTGTCGAAGTTCTCCCAGAAGAAGGACGCAGCAAAAGAGCTTCTCAACTGGCTTTCGACCAAGGACATTATCCGTGAAATCGCCATCGCCACGAGCGTGGCTCCGCCCTACAAATCCCTGTTCGATGATCCGCAGTTGGTGAAGGCCCTGCCAGTTCTCGCGGCAGGGCCGGGTTGGGCGGAGATGATTCGCGGAGCCAAATTCCGCGAGCCGATCGTCAGCAGCCCGGCGGTGACACAGCTTTGGTCGATGTTTGACCATCTCGGCAGCTACATCCTTTCGGGTGAAAAATCCCCAGAGGACGCACAGGCGTGGGCCGTCGCGGAATACAAGAGTATTCGCGGCTAGATAGCCCGCCGAAGGGCGGGCCCTCCCGGAGCTCCCGGCGCCTTGGTCGTCGGGAGTTTCGTCGCCATCCATTGCGGGGACCTCATGAGAACAACATTAACCAAATCGGCACCCACATCGCTAGTTGCTGCCCAATATCGTCCAGCTTCAAACATCATGCTGGTCGCATATTGGATCGTGCTGCCGGCAATTCTGCTTAGACTTGCGTTTACCGTAGTGCCGCTGGTGCAAACTCTCTATCTGAGCTTTACCAACAGTTCACTGATGGGGCATCCTCGATTCATCGGACTGCAGAATTACGTAGCCCTATTTCAAGACCAGACCCTGCTGTCATCCCTGACGTTCACTATCGTTTACACGGTTGCCAGCATCACCATCGAGACAATCCTGGGCTTGCTGATCGCGATCCTCCTCATGCAGAACCTGCAGGGCCGCTGGATTAGCAACTTCCTGATGCTTTTGCCTTGGGTGATGGCACCCCTACTCGCAGCCACTGTCTGGAAAATCATGTATTATGAAGACGGTGGCATCCTCAACGAGGTGCTGCGGGATTTGGGCATCATCCACGAGCCCGTGCGTTGGCTGAGTGATGCGACGACGGCGAAATTCTCTGTCATTGTGGTCACGGTATGGAAGAACCTGTCCTGGTGCATTCTGATCTTCATGGCGGGCCTCGGCGCTCTGCCTCGGGATGTTTATGAAGCGGCCGAAATCGACGGTGCCAATGCGATCCAGAAGTTCTTTGACATCACCTTGCCGCTCCTGAAGCCTACTACCTACCTGGTGTTGATGTTCCGTGGGATGGGCGAAATCCAGACTTTCGAACAGATCAGCGGCTTGACGCGAGGCGGCCCGGGAACGGCCACCCAGACGCTCGCTTTGTATGCCTACCAGCGCTTTTTCCAGGAACTACGCTACGGTTATGGCTCGGCGATCAACATCCTTCTGCTTCTCCTGACGGTGGCGATCGGCGGCTTCTTCGCCTGGCGTCTTTACCGCGCAAGCCGATGAGGAAAAATATGATCAAGCCAATTCAAGCCAATCGCGTGGCGAGCCGGACTATCCTTTACATCCTGCTTGTGATCGTCCTGCTGTTCATGGCTTTTCCCATCTACTACATGGTCATCACCTCGCTGAAAACGCCTTCCGAGGCTTATCGGCTCCCACCGACCCTCTGGCCGCAAACATTGACCGTTGAGAGCTACCCGTTCGTGATTGAGGCGTGGAGTTACTGGCGTACCTTGGCCAATACCATTCTTGTGGCTGGCACGGCCGCGCTCGCCGCAACAATTCTTGGCGGGATCTCCGCTTACGGTTTCAGCCGAATGGAGTTCCCGGGCAAAGCAATCCTCTACGGAATGCTGGTTGCGACGATCGCGATTCCAGGCATGGTAACGCTCGGCCCGATTTTTCTCGCCTATAAGGATCTTCCACTCCTTGATACCCATATGGGCTTGATCCTTGTGTTCGCGGCTGAGTTCATCCCGGTCGCTTTCCTTACTATGTTTTCTTACTTCAAAGCCATTCCGAAGGAGCTCGACGAGGCGTCGGCCGTGGACGGGTCGCGCCTGATCGACACGATGTTTCGTATCATCTTTCCGATTGCCCTGCCCGGATTTGCGGTGACCTTCCTTCTACTCTTCATAGCGGGCTGGAATGACTTCCTGTTCGCGTTCACGCTTACCATAACGCCCGACACTAGGCTTCTTACCGTACGTCTGTTCGAGGTCCCTGTACGCGAAGGTGTCAACAGAACCCCCTACGATCTGATCGCGGCCGGCGGTGTCCTGATACTGCTACCGCTGATTCCGATTCTATTGCGTGTGCAGCGGCAACTGGTGGAGGGCGTCCTCGCGGGAGCAGTGAAAGAATGATGAGCAACAACGATGATCGGCAGTCACATGCTTATGGCCGCCTTGGAGAAGCAAATGGCTAGTGTATCTATCAACGACGTCCAAAAGCGCTACGGCAGCTATCATGCACTCAAGGGCGTCTCCACTCAGATGGCCGATGGTGAGTTTGTTGTCCTGGTGGGCCCGTCCGGCTGCGGGAAATCAACGCTCCTGCGCATGCTCGCCGGCCTGGAAAGCATATCCGAGGGAACAATCGAGATCGGCTCCAGGGTCGTCAACGATCTCAGGCCCAAGGATCGCGACGTGGCGCTCGTGTTCCAGAATTACGCTCTCTATCCGCATATGACGGTGGAGCAGAACATGAGCTATGCGCTCAAACTGATGAACACGCCGAAGAGCGTCATCAATGAAAAGGTCGGTAACGCGGCCAGGATCCTAAACATCACCGAGCTCCTCAAACGCTATCCCAGGCAACTGTCCGGCGGTCAGCGCCAACGTGTCGCCATGGGCCGGGCGATCGTTCGAGATCCACAGGTCTTCCTCTTCGACGAACCGCTTAGCAATCTGGACGCCAAGCTCCGCGTTCAGATGCGGGCCGAGATCAAACAGTTGCATCAACGCCTCAAGACGACTGTGGTCTATGTAACGCACGATCAGGTCGAGGCGATGACAATGGCCGATAAGATTGTAGTCATGCGGGACGGGATCATCGAACAGGTTGGATCGCCTATCGAGCTATTCGACCGTCCGCGGAACACCTTCGTTGCTGGCTTCATCGGCTCACCTTCGATGAACTTCATTCCGGGAAGCGTCAAGGACGGACTTTTCGTCGCCCGGGCAGGCGTGCATCTGCCACTTCCCGACGGAGCACGGGTAGACGCAGTGACCTACGGAATCAGGCCTGAGCACCTTAAACTCGGTGAGGCAGGCTTTCCGGCGGATGTCATTGTTATCGAACCGATGGGATCTTCGACACAGATCATTGCGAAAGTCGCGGAGACCGTCATCACGGTTCTTTCGACGGAGCGCCTGGCGCTCCAGCCCGGGTCGACAATCTATCTCACGCCGCACGTGGAGTCGGTGCACCTATTCGATCCGGGCGGACAGCGGATCGAGAGTTGACCGGTCGTGGCGGGACGACGAATCCAAAAATCAAGAGCAAAGCCGCGTTTAATCGTGAAACCGAGTTCCATAATATTTTACGGAGACGTTCCCCTAACGCGTCGGTTGAGCGCGGTCTATTCAGGATAAGCAAATCCCATGCATCCGCAGCAACAGGTGCCCATCCCCGTTTTGCGCAAATTTGGGCAACTCTGCTTTCGAGTAAATTCCCCTTCACCTAGCCTCCCAAGGCGATGTGGCTGTCGTCGGACTTTTCCCCGCGGCAGCCACTTTGGGCGCATTTTTTAGCCAAGTGGACGAAGCAATCGACACGTCGAGGAGGAGTTCGGGATGGCCGCGACGGCCATTTCTCCGTCGAGTTTTCGCCTCGCGGCGGTATCGCTCAATGGAACAGAGGCGGCCATTCCGATCCGGAACTGAAGTGCGAGCAAGCTGTCGCCATCACATTACGGTCATGTGGGAGCTGTGGCATGAACGTAGCGCGTGAGCATAGGACCACCCTGGCAACGAAGTGCCACCCGCAACCCCCCGTGGTGAGCCCGGCATCTATACAAAACGCCGCCGGGGTCCACGGTGGGAATTATAGCTGGCCGCGTAATTCGAAACTCTCCGCATAGTGACAAGCAGCCTTGCGGCCATCCTTCGTCTGCGCCAATTTGGGCACTTCGGCGACACATCGTTTTCCGTCGGAATAACGGCACCGGGTGTGGAAAGGGCAGCCACTGGGCGGATTCGAAGGATCGGGAATCTCGCCCTTTAGTACGATGCGGCGTTCTTTCACATTCGCATCCGGATCCGGCACGGGCACGGCACTGAGCAGTGCTTCGGTATAGGGATGCATCGGCCTTTCGAACAAGCGGTCCGTCTGGCCGATCTCGACTACCTGCCCCAGATACATGACTGCGGTGCGATTGCAGATCTGGCGGACAACGCTAAGGTCATGAGCGATGAACAAATAGGTAAAGCCGAATTCCTTCTGCAGGTCGTCGAGCAGGTTGAGAATCTGCGCCTGTACGGATACATCGAGCGCCGATACCGCCTCGTCGCAGATGATGATGCGCGGCTCCAGCGCCAGCGCGCGGGCAATGCCGATGCGCTGGCGCTGGCCGCCGGAAAGGGCATGAGGATAGCGATGCCGATATTCTGCCCGCAACCCGACCCGCTCCAGCAGTTTGCAGACCCGTGCCTCGAGCGCCGCTCCAGACAAGATCTTGTTCACCAGCAGCGGCTCAGCGATGATATTGCCCACGGTGGTGCGCGGATTGAGTGAAGAATAGGGGTCCTGAAAAATCATCCGAATATCGCGGCGTGGTGCCTTTAGGTCCCGGGACTTGAGGTGAGCCAGATCGACCACGGAACCATCGCGCCGGTGGAAATTCATTTCGCCGGCAGTTGGCTCGTAGATGCGGATGATGGTCTTGCCCAGCGTTGTCTTGCCCGAGCCGCTTTCGCCGACAATACCGAGCGTTTCGCCCTCGCGGATGTCGAGATCGATTCCATCAACCGCCCGGATGGCGCCGACGGGATGGCGCAGCCACCCCTTGCCCATGCCGAAATGCATCTTGAGATCTTTGACGTCGATGATCGTCCCGCCAACCTGAACCAGATCAGGCGCTTTATCCGCTATCTGCCGCAGCTTATCTATTTTGGCCGGCTGCCCAGTCAGCGGCACTCCGGCTCGTTCGGGAGCGTAGAGCCAGCATTTGACATCGGTGCCATTGGCAAGCGCTACTGTCGGTGGCTCCTCGACGTCGCACAGGCCTCGGATGCACAACTGGCAACGAGGGTTGAAGCCGCATCCGAGTGGGCGGTTAAGCGGATCGGGAACCGTGCCCTGAATCGACTCCAGCCGCCCAAGCACGCCATCCGGCCGTGGCGTGGAGCGCAGCAAGGCCTGAGAATAGGGATGTTGCGGGGAATGGAAGAAATCCCGCACGTTCGCGCGTTCGACCACCGCGCCCAGATACATCACCACTACCTCGTCGGCCATTTCCGCCACCACGCCCAAATCATGGGTAATGAATACCACGCTCATTCCGTAATCGGTCCGCAGTTCACGCAGCAGGTCGAGAATCTGTGCCTGAGTGGTAACGTCGAGGGCCGTTGTCGGCTCGTCGGCAATGAGGAATTGCGGACGGTTAATCAGGGCCATGGCGATCATCGCCCTCTGGCGCATGCCGCCTGAGAGCTGAAACGTATACGCGTCAAGGCGTGTTTCGGCACGCGGAATGCCCACACGCGCTAGCATGTTGGTAGCGCGGCGACGGGCCTCCTCATGGCTGACCTGGTCGTGTAGATGGATCATCTCGGTAATCTGGTCGCCGATGGTGTGGATCGGCGACAGCGACGTCATCGGCTCCTGGAAGATGAGCGCCATGTCCTGACCACGCAGGCTGCGCATCATGAGGCCATTGGCCTCTTCCCGGGTCAGATCGACAGCGCTGCCGTCACCGGCCCGGAACCGTATCTCGCCGGCGGTGATCCGGCCATTGTCCGGAAGCAAGCGTAAGAGGGCGCGGGCGGTGATGCTTTTACCGCAACCGCTTTCGCCAACGATGCAGACGGTCGACCCGCGCCTGAGCTTCAGGCTGAAACCGTCCACGGCTCTGACGAAACCGTCCTCCGTCTTGAGGTCTACGGCCAGATCGCGAACGTCGAGGATATAGTCCGGGTCTGCCTTGGCCGCCAATAGCTGGGCGCTCAGGCTACCTTGAGTATGGATCTGCTGCATCGCGTATACCGTCTCCGAGGAAATTGAAAGCAAGGACTGCGACGATCACGGGAATTGCCGCCAACAGCAGCCAGGGCGTCATGGCGATCGCCTGCACGTTCTGCGATTGCTGCAGCAGCACGCCCCAGCTGATTGCCGGTGGCCGGAGACCCAGGCCAAGAAAACTCAGCGCGGTTTCGCTGAGGATCATTGCCGGCACTGCCAGTGTCGTGGCTGCGATAATGTGGCTGAGAAAGGACGGCACCATGTGCTTAAAGATGACGCGCGGCTCCGATGCCCCGTCGAGACGAGCTGCCGTCACGAAATCCTCGGTGCGCATGGCCAGAAACCGTCCGCGCGTGACGCGGGCGAGGTCAGTCCAGCCGATCAGCGAAATGATGATGGTGACGGCGAAATAGACCTGCGTCGGCTCCCAGTCTGGCGGCACCGAGGCGGCGATGCCCATCCACAGGGGAATGGTCGGAATTGAGTTCAGGATGTCGATGATGCGCTGGATGGTCTCATCGACGAGGTCGCCATAGAGTCCAGATATGGCCCCCAGCGTCACGCCCAGAAGCAGGCTGATGGTGACTCCCACCAAGCCGATGGTCATTGAAACGCGGGTGGCAAACACCATGCGGGAGAAGAAATCGCGTCCCTGCACGTCGGTGCCTGCGAGGTTGAGGGCATTGTTGCCGGCCTCATCGGTGGCCATGATCAGATGAATATTGGTCGGGAAAAGGCCGAAGAGCCGGTACTGAAAGCCTTCCCCGAAAATTCGCACAGGAATACGGTTCTCCGGATCGGGAGTATAGACAAGCTGGAAGGTTTGCGGATCGCGCACGCGCTTCAGGCCCAGCACATGCGGTTCGAATCGGCCGTCGTTGAAAAGGGCGATAGGTTGCGGCGGGATCAAGGAACGGGTCGCGGAGCCGGCCTCGGGGTCGGCATAGGCGAAGAATCCTGCTCCGGCCGAGATCACGTAGAGCAGCAACACGATAACGCCGCCAACGACCGCCAGGCGATGCCTGAGGAAGCGCCGCCACATCAGAGTCCATTGGCCGGCACAATAAACGGATTCGGCCTGACTATTGGCTCGGGATGACACAATATCCAGCATGTCGGGCTCCTATGTCATCCTTATCCGGGGATCGGTAATGGCGAGCAGCAGGTCGGAAAGCAGCGTGCCGATCACCGTGAGCACGCCGAGCAGCAGCACCACGGTGCCTGCAACGAACATGTCCTGACTGATCAGTGCCCGGTACAGCACTGGCCCCACCGTTGGCAGGCCTAAAACTAGCGAGACGATGATGGTGCCGGAGACCACATAAGGCAGTGTATGGCCGATCGTGCTGATAAAGGGATTGAGAGCTATCCTGACCGGATATTTCATGATGGCGCGCCACGGGGTCATGCCCTTGGAGAGCGCCGTCACCAGATAGGGCTTCTGCAATTCATCGAGGAGGTTGGCCCGCATGATGCGGATGATTGGGCCGCAACTTGCCAGAGCCAAGATGCCGGTCGGCAGCGGCAGATGGCACAACAGGTCCCACAGCCGCGCCCAGCTCCAGGGTGCATTGGCATATTCGGGCGAGAACAGACCACCAACATTGAGGCCGAAATATGCAAAGCTGATGTAACTGATGACCAGAGCACTGAGGAAACTCGGCACCGCCAGCCCGATGAAGCCGATAACCGTGGCGGCATAATCGCCGAAGGAATATTTTCGGACCGCCGAATAGATCCCGATCGGCAGCGCCAGCACCCAGCTCAACAGCAGAGCGGCGATGGAGAGCACGGCCGTGAGCAGCAGTCGCTCCCCGATAACCTCCGAGATCGGCTTGCGCCACTCCATCGACATGCCGAAATTGCCGACGGCAACCTGGGCGATCCAGCGGAGATATTGCGCCCAGAGCGGCTCGTCCAACCCGTAAAGTGCACGCAGGGCCGCTTCCTGCTCCGGCGTGATGTGTTGGCCAGCGGAGATTAGGTCCATCACATAGCTGGTGACGTAGTCCCCCGGTGGCAGCTGGATGATGATGAAGCTCAGAAGCGAGATGACGATGCAGGTCAATACCGCCAAAAGGAAGCGCCGGATGAGATATTTGACCATCGTACCTTTCCCGCTCAGGCGACGCGCTGGTCAGCAGCGCGAAGAAACCTCAGGTCGTCGCGGGCGACAGCCCAGCCATCGAAACCGGCCGCCTCGGTGCCATGCGACGGATTGATGCAGATCACCTCGATCCGGCCGCTCTCTATGGCTGCCCGCACGATATCGGCAACCGGCCAGGAGGCGTCGGCCAGGCTGGAGGCATCCTTGAGGGTGCCATCGCTGCCGGCCCGGCCTCCCTTGAGGTGCAGCATTCCAAGCAGCGGCAGCAGCTTGTCGAGCACCTCAAGGGATGGCGGAGTACTCATCTGCCACATGTTCTGAACGTCCCAGGTATACCTGACCCGGTAGTCAGGGTTCAGTGCCGCAAACAGGTCGCGTACATCCTCGGGCGAGGTAATGATGCAGTCATGGGCTTCGTTTTCTAGAACTACATCGTAGCCCTCGGTGTTGATGCGGCCAATGATTTCGTCGTAGGCAGCCGCCACCCATGAATATTGGACGAGCACCCGTTTCATATTGCCCTCTCCGCCCTGCGGACGGGACGTATCCTTGGCGGCGATCACCCTGATGAGCGCTGGCTTGAGGATTTCAGCGGCGGAGAGAACGCGGTCGAGTACTTCGGAATTGACCTGGCGCCAGCGCTCTTGTCCCAGGGCAAGGTCCTTGTCGCCGAGTGACGTGGACACGCAATAGGTCTTGAGACTGCGCGCCGAGATTTCATCGGCCAAGCTGCGCAACTGATCGTGGGACAGGTCTTCCAGACGCCTGCCGAAGATGCCGTCCTTGAGATCGCAGATTTCCAGGCCTTCCTGCACGTGGCGATCAAGGGCTACAGCCAGGTCGCTGCCGGCCATGGAATTGAGCATAGTTAGGCGTATGCGGCTCATGCCCGGTTCCTCATCGGTTCGGTATCGGAAATCAGCACAGGCTTGCCGGACGCAGCGGATTCATCAGCGGCGAAGCACAATGTCAGGGATGCCAGTGCATCTTCGCCGGAAACCGCCACGGGCCGATCATTGACGATGGCATCGACAAATGCATCGACGCAGCCCTTGGTGCCATCCTCGATGGTATTGCCCAGGGTTGGCAGATAGCGCCATTCATCTTCGCCATCGTGGGAATAGCGGTCGCCAATCACCATGCCCTTCGCGCCGATAATCCTGATCTGGTCGGGGACTTCTCCGGCCTTGGGCCAGCGCGCCACATAGGTGGCTCCCACCTGGGCGATGCAGCCGCTGATAAAGTCAATGGTGGCGACGACCGTTTTCTGCCGAGGAAAATCGAGATCGCCCAGATGATTGCCGCTGGCATAGACGCGGGAGGCCTGCTGGCCGATGATGAAGCGCACCAGGTCTACTTCGTGGATGCCGGTGCCCGTCAGCACCGAGCGGTCCGCTTCCCGGCTGGCATACCAAGGAGAATGGGCGAAATGGTCGCGCTTGTCCCAGATCGAGTCCAGCCGCACGCTGATGATGTCGCCGAAGTAACCTTCGGCGACCAGTTGGCGCAGCATCTGGAAACGAGCCCGGAAACGTGCTTCGTGAGCGACCATCAACTGCTTGCCGCTCGACTGCCCGGTGGCAACGATTGCCTCGGCATCCACGCGGGAATTGGCGATTGGCTTGGTCAACAGCACGTGGTGGCCCGAGGCCATCACCTCTTCAACATGACTGCGGTGCATATGGTCGGGCGTGACGATGCTGACGACGTCGGGGCATTCCTCCTTCAGCAACGTGGCGATGTCTGTATGGAACGCGGCCAGCTCAGGCAGATCGTGCCTAAGTTTGTCGAGCTGCGTCGGATCTGGATCGCAGACCACAACCCGCTCGACCGCCGGATTTTGCAGGTAATTTTTGGCATGGAGCCGGCCGAGGCCGAGCCCGATGACAGCGGCGGTGAGGCGCTTCATGTAATGCGATCCTTATTGACGTTGGGCTTGGGACTACTTGAAAAACACTGACATCAGCCGGGATTGTGCGGACGTCTTGGCATCCGGGCCGTTGTACTGGCGGGCCGGAACGTTACCCATAGTGTTCTTCACGACACGTATTCCGCCATAAGCCGGCGATAGCCCGACCCCGCCAATACAGTAGACATTGTCGACGAGAGCCGCCCAGATTTCCTTGCCCAGACGGATACGATTGTCATCCGAGGCGACTAGGGCCGCGGTGTACTTTGCCAGGATTTCCTTCATCACCGCATCGGGTTCGACACCCTGCTGCCCCTTGCTGGTATACCAGGCGCCCCAGAGGGGACCAATGGCGGATGATCCTGTCGAGGGAATGATTTGCCAAGGATACGTGAACAGATGGTCGGAACCGTCACCTACGAAGGCGAATATCTGCAGGTCATTGTTGCGTTTCCTGGTTGTCACCATATTGCGTTCACCTTCGGTGACCCTGGCATTGATGCCGATGGCCCGCCATTGGGTGCGAATGGCTTCCGACATCTCTCCGTAAGGCAGCAACGCGCTGGCATATGATGCGATTTCGAAGGTCAGGCGGCCCTTGCCGTCCGTGCGTAAGCGATATCCGGCGTCATCCTTTTTGGTAAGCCCCACTTCGTCAAGCAGCGAATTGGCCTTCTCGACGTCATGTGTCGCCCATAGTTTGGCGTATTGGGCGCCAGGATTGTATTTATTCGGGTCGGCGGGAACGATGCTGCGCGGCTGCCCGATGCCCAGAAAGAAGATTTCGTTGAGTTCGTCACGGTCGATGCCCAGCGACAGGGCGCGGCGCACGTTGACGTTCTGGAGCCACTTGGCAATTTCGGGATCGGCTTCGTAGCTCTGGTTTAGGCTGAGCATTAGGTCCGAACCGTGGTCACTAGGATCGATGTAGACTTTGTAGTTCTGCGCCTGTTGGTTCTGCAGCAGCACTGGCAGCTTTCTGATATCCACATGGCGTTCCTGCCAGTCATATTCGCCGGCGATCGCCCTCAGGTTCACCAGCTCCAAGTTCTCCGCCAGCCCGAAGGAAATCTTATCGATATAAGGCAACTGGTTGCCCGCGGTATCGACCCAGACGCTGTAGGGATTGCGCTCGAATTCCCACACAGCCCCATTGATCGGCCGGGTGACCTTCCAGGGGGTGACGACAGGAAGGTCGGGATTGAGCGCCCAGTCGGATTTTGCCTTGAAATATAATACCCAATTGTCGTACCCGGCCGCCGCCGCATCGGCTGCGATCTTGTCGGCGTCGCCGTATTTAGGCAGCAAAACTTTAAGATAATGAGCGGGCGCGAACAGGCCCATGCCATAATAGCCGGCGCTGGAGCTGCCACCGAGGTCGGTGTATCCGGCTAGAACCTCGACGATGAACGAATAGGCTTCGTCGAAGCTGAGCTTGACGGTGTAGTCGTCTACCTTCTCCACTCGACCGGGCTTGCCGTTGGGCGAAAAAGCGTCGGACTCGCTCGGCACAATCTCGCGGTTCTGGTAGATGTCCTCGAACCAGAACACGAAATCGTTGGCCGTAAATGGCTCGCCATCGCTCCAGCGCATGCCCTCGCGCAGGAACAGGAGGGTTTCCTTGCCGTCGACGCTGGTTTCCCAGCCACGGGCGATATTGGGCACGACGTTCTGGGCGGTATGGTCGAAGAACAGCACATTGTCTGGGCCACTAGCATTGCGCACGCCGTTGGGGATGTCGCCCGGACCAGTGAAGGCACGCCGCCAAGTTCCGCCATAACGACCGACCTCGTGGACGGGTTTGATGACCAGCGGATGCTTGCCGATGCGCTCGATCACCGGGGGCAATTCGCCGGCACTCACGCGAGCCGCCAAGTCCGGCGCCTCGGAAAACGACGTGGGCCAGGCCGCTTCGTCAGTGATGACCTCGGGGCCTTCGAGTTCGCCGATCAGGCTGCGCCCGATCCCCTCTTCCTGACCCAAGGCCTCCGCAATAGTGCTGCTGAGAAACGCCGACGCTGCCCCGAGTTGCGCGGCTCCAACCAGAAACCGCCGCCGTGACATCTTTACCTGCATGATGACCTCCTCCCCTTGTACGTGCCGACTAATTCGGCTCTTCGCTGTCCTTGAATTTTCTCCCCGACGCCGGCTCTCCTTTCAGCTCAGGGGAGCGTGCGCTCTCGATGTATTCGTCCATCAGTTTTGCGGCTCGCCGCATCACTAATGACCTCCTCGAACCGCTTCTGGCTAACTTTACCCGATTGATCAGACGTGCTCCTCCGGCACGTCGATTATCGCTAACTCCCCAGACAACGCTGTCCTTACCAACATGCTATAAGCGCAGGTCGGCGTAGCACGCTCGTTCGGCATATTTGCATTCTTAGCTTGGCATTAGTATACAATATATTTTAGCAGTCAACCTTCCTATAGTCCGCGAAGGAAATCTTACAATTTGATAGGCAGAGACGACGTAGCCGCCGTCAGAAATCAGGCTATACCGCCGCCTTCATGGTCGACAGCTTGGCGCTTGCCGGAGGAAAACATGATCAACGCGAAGAGCGGCTCGGCCCCGAGTGCCCGGGCCCAATGCTTGACATTGCGCGGTATGCGAATGGTGTCGCCGGCCTTAAGAATCACTGTCAAATTATCCAGCCGATGCTCGCAGGCACCGGACAGGACATGCAGGAATTCCTCGCAATTGGGGTGGGAGTGCAGCGGATTGCGCTCTCCCGGCTTGATATAGCAGGTGCCGAAGGTCATCTCCGCTCCTTCCATGACGCTGTCGGTGACCTTCCAGTTCAGTTCCCCCCAGCCCGTCTCCATTCGCTCGCCTTCACTGGCCCGCGCAACAAAACTCTCGACGTTCATTTCTTCCACCTACTCCTCGGCGCCTGGTTCGCGCTGCCAATCTACCCGCTCTACAGTGGAACCGAACTCGCGGCGGGCTCGAGAACGGTCGAAATGACACCAGACAGAAGCCCTGCCCGGCTGTAAGTCCGGCGGCGGCGACTCAACCGCCCGGCTTTTGTGGGCTCACGCTCGCCTCACCGAAACGCGCCAGCACAGCTCGTTGAACGTCCGAAATATGTGTGTGCATCAGCGCGACCGCGCTGCGCGTATCGCGCCGTCGGAAGGCCGTCAGAATGTCGTCGCGTTCGCGCGCCGCCTGTTCAGCAAAGACATGACTCTCGTTGGCGATGACACGCCCGATCTGGATCTGTAAGGCTAGCCGGCCAAGTGTTTCGATCAACGCAGCGTTGTCGGAAAGCTCGGCAATCATCTCGTGGAACTCACGGTCGCATTTGGCATAATCTTGCATGTCGCCACGTCGCAACGCCTCGACGGCGCTGTCGAGGAGGTGCTGGAAGGTAGCGATGTGGTGGTCGCTCATATGCGGCACGGCCAGTTCCACCGCGAAACATTCGAGGACCTTGCGCAATTCGTAGAGGCCATCCATTTCCTTGAGCGAGAAACTGCGCACGAAGAAACCGCGATAGGGTTTGATCTCAATCAGTCCCTCCTTGCTCAGCGTACCAAGTGCCTCGCGGAACGGCGTGCGGCTGACCTGCAGCTTTTCCGTCAGCGCCTTTTCATCCAGCGGGGCACCGGAAGGCAGTTCGCCTGACACGATCATCCGGACGACTTCCTCATAAATGCGCTCGCGCAGAGTGAGATGGAGTGGTGCGTTCATTTGCAATTCCTGTGCGTTACATATATATACAATCCAGATAAGAATATACAATATCTGAGATCGGATTATGTATATCCTTGGCGGATAATAGCAGCGTGTCGAGTAAGGAGGGAAGACATGGTGAAAGTCTATGTGGTGGGGACGATGGACACAAAAGCCGCGGAGTTGCGCTACGCAGCCGCACAGGTACGAAACGCCGGAGGAGAACCGGTTCTGGTCGATGTCGGCACGCAGGAGGCTGGAGAAGGCGCGGATGTCGCCGCTTCGGTCGTTGCTACCCATCATCCCGATGGCAAGGAAGCGCTGGTAGGGCTCGGCGATCGAGGCGTTGCAGTTTCCGCCATGGCCAAGGCCCTGACGCATTTTCTCACCAGCCGAACCGATATCGGCGCCGTACTGGGCCTAGGCGGCACCGGCAATACCGCCCTCGTTACCGAGGCCATGCGCGCCCTTCCCATCGGTGTGCCCAAGGTGATGGTTTCGACCGTTGCCTCCGGCAATACCGCGCCCTATGTCGGCTCCAACGACCTCACCATGATATATTCGGTGGTCGATATCGCCGGCCTCAACGCTATTTCGCGCAAGGTCATCGGCAATGCCGCCCATGCCGCTGCCGGCATGGCGCTCAATGCGGTACCGGTCTCGCTGGCTGATAAACCGGGCCTCGGGATGAGCATGTTTGGCGTCACCACCTCTTGCGTGACCATGGTGCGCGAGCAGATGGAAAAGACCCATGAGGTCTATATCTTCCACGCCACTGGCTCGGGCGGGCAATCGATGGAAAAACTGGCCGATTCAGGCCTGGTCGCAGGCCTCATCGACGTCACCACCACCGAGGTGGCCGACCTGCTGATCGGTGGCGTCTTTCCGGCGACCGAGGACCGCTTTGGCGCGATCATTCGCACGAAGCTTCCTTATGTTGGCTCTGTCGGCGCCGTGGATATGGTAAATTTCGGCGCCATGGACAGCGTGCCACCGCAATTCCGCGATCGGCGCCTGCATGTGCACAATGCCCAGGTGACGCTGATGCGCACCACCCCCGAGGAGAACTGCCGGATCGGCGAATTCATCGTCTCCCGGCTCAATCGCATGCAAGGACCGGTCCGCTTCCTGCTGCCGCTGCGCGGCGTGTCGGCCATTGATGCCCCCGGCCAGCCCCTCTACGATCCCAAGGCCGATGCCGCGCTGTTTGATACCATCCGATCCGGTTGGCAGGCGGCACCCAACCGCGAGCTCATCGAACTCGACCTCCACATCAACGAGCCTGCGTTCGCCGAGCAGCTCGTCCGCAATTTCCGCAACATCGCCCAGCTTTAGGGACCCCACCATGACTAGACTTTCCCGCGCCGACATTCTGAGCAGGTTTAGGGCCAAGATCGCCGCCGGCACGCCCATCATCGGTGGTGGCGCCGGCACCGGCATCTCGGCCAAGGCCGAGGAGGCCGGCGGCATCGACCTGATCGTTATCTACAATTCCGGCCGCTACCGCATGGCCGGCCGTGGTTCGCTGGCGGGGCTCATGGCCTATGGCAATGCCAACGACATCGTTGCGGAAATGGCGCGCGAGGTGCTGCCGGTAGTCAACCACACGCCGGTCCTGGCCGGCGTCAACGGCACCGACCCCTTCATGCTGCCCGACCTGTTCCTCGACCAGTTGAAGGCGATGGGGTTCGCCGGTGTACAGAACTTCCCAACCGTCGGGCTCATCGACGGCACCTTCCGCGCCAACCTCGAAGAAACCGGTATGAGCTATGCGCTGGAGATCGAGATGATCGCCCGCGCTGCGAAAAAGGACCTGTTGACGACGCCCTATGTGTTCTCCAGCGAGGATGCGGCGGCGATGGTTAAGGCCGGCGCCGACATCATCGTCTGCCATCTGGGCCTGACCACCGGCGGCTCGATTGGCGCCGAAACCGCGTTGAACCTAGACGGTTGCATCGCCCATATTGATGAATGGTCCGCCGCTGCAATGGCGGTGCGTGACGACATCATCGTGCTGTGCCACGGCGGCCCGATCGCCATGCCGGAAGATGCCGCCTATGTCCTGTCCCGAACACGCGCTTGCCACGGTTTCTACGGCGCCAGCTCGATGGAACGGCTGCCCACCGAGAAAGCCATTCGGCAGCAAGTTGAGGCGTTTGGCATTATCCGCCGTTAGTTAGAGGGGTCGGACGGGCGGAAGACCGATACAGCCGCCATCCAGACTATCGTGAATTCAATGGCAGACAAGGATATGGATCGTGCCGTCGCGCTCAACAGAATGGGGCCCGAAATGGTGGATCTTAGGGATTCCATTTATGGGCAGGCCATTGCCCCTCAGAACGCCCAAATCGAAAAAGGCGAACACTTCTCCCAAAACCACGGCGGATCAGTGCGGTGGCGGAGATCGTGAGGTCCTGCATCCGGCGTCTCACCCGTCATCAGCCTCAACCCTAGTCATGGGGCCCTGAAGCGCGACATTGATTTCTTGCGCGGCGAATTCGAGGGAGTTGCTTGACATGCAGTATCAGATCGAATGCAGAAAGGGGCTGAACCACAACGCGAGAGTGAGTTGTGTGCCTAAGGTCGAACGGAGCATGAACCTTCGTCGCGGACACGCATGACGGTCTGTCGGCTGGCCGCGAACTTTCTGGCGATGGCCGACACACTCATCCCCGCTGCGAGATCGTCGCGCACCTCCTGCTTTGTGAGTTCATGGCGAACCGCGACCTGCGGGCTTTGAGAAGCTAACCGGTGCGCCGGATTTGCGCGAGCAGTTTCTTGCGGAAGACTTCCGCGGGCGTTAGGTAGCCCAGGCACTTCCGCGGCGTCGAGTTGAGCCGGTCGCAGATGTCCCTCAGCTCGCCGTCGCTGATCGACAGGGGATCCACCTCTCGCGAAAGCCATTTGCGAACCCGGCCATTGGTGTTCTCGACCGTGCCTTTCTGCCAGGGCGACTGCGGGTCGCAGAACCATGTCTGCGTTCCGATGCCGGCCTGAAGATAGGGCCATTCGCTGAACTCAGTGCCCCGGTCGAAGGTGATCGAGCGTCGAGCAGCGTGGGGCAGGGGTTGGAGCACCTCAATCAGCCCGTCCATGATCGGCTTCGATTGCCGGTCGTTGTTGCGCAGGAAGACCGCAAAGCGGCTGACCCGCTCGACCAGTGAGGTCACGTTGGCCTTGCCGAACTTCTTGCGAAACTGAATGAGATCGCACTCCCAATGCCCGAACTGCTTGCGTTCGGCGACCGTGTCAGGACGGTGAAGAATGTTGAGTTCCGGGCTGAAGCGGCGACCGTGACGGCGTCGGGCATGCCGCGGTCTGCGTCTCGCGCGACGCTCCGGCAGGTGCCGCCACAGCTTGATGGCCTGACCCTCTGCGGAATAGGCGAACTTGTAGATCGTCTCGTAACTGACGCAAATCGGATGGCGCTCCAGCCGCATGCGACCGGCGATCTGCTGTGCCATGCATGATCCGCTCGATCACCGATTGGCGCACATGGACGAAGCGGGCGAGCTTGCGCAGCTTGGCTCTGCGTTCACGTGCCATCTCGTTGGCGGTCACGCAATAGTAGCCGCTCAGATCCGGCATCTGCGGATCCTCAAACGCATTCCGCTTGAGCTCGCGGAAAATCGTCGAACGATGCCGTCCAAGCTTCTCGGCAATGACCGTGGCGCTCAGGCCGGCCGCTCGCCAGCGAGCGATCTTACGACGTTCATCCATATCGATCTGGGAGTAGGTGTGGGTCATGAGCATTCCTTGCGAGTGATAACCCATTGGTATCTATCGCAAGTCGCACTTCATCCTTGAACCCACCCCGGCTATACCACATGTCAAAGCTTGTTAGGAGCGCGACATCTCTGGCCCGATAGAAATGCGACACTTTTGATGTACCGCTTGCTCTGCCGGTCAGCCCCCTGACGGGCTGGCTGGTCGGGGTTGCAAAGCCCGAC
>Ga0123340_1000265_pt1 | contig 30597 bp, 18 predicted proteins | sample SirMexnodulemix_FD_89961 | JGI IMG/M metagenome (GOLD analysis project Ga0123340, IMG submission 89961) | Root nodule microbial communities of legume samples collected from Mexico - Siratro Mexico nodule mix | ecosystem: Host-associated > Plants > Roots > Nodule | place: Mexico: Nepantla...
ATAGGAAATAATAATTTATAAACAATACATAACGTTTTAGATTAATTAAACTATTCATTTAAGTTTTGAATGAATTTTGATACACACATCATGTAGTATGAATTACTTTTTAAATTCAATCATTATATTTTGTAATAAATAAATAATTTCTTACAAAAATCAACTTAAATTTATGATGTGTAATGATAAATTAAACATAAGCTAAATTAATAGTTAAAAAATGAAAAATAAGAAAGTTGTTGTAATAATAAATATATTTTCATAGCATCATTTTAATACACCATAATAAATAAATAAAATATTTATGCGACGTCTATTACATCTGTTTTCACTTGTAAAAAAAATCGAGCTTTATGTTTTCAATTATATCATAGTTGTTTAGAATATTCAAAAAAAAATATATCAGATAATTAGAATATGCTACTAAATATTATTGTAATAACTCACTCAAAAATATATATAAAAATGTCAATTATATAAATAAAATAAATCAATACAAGATATACCATATAAAAATATTTAAAATTTAAAAGAAAAAATTAGATTAAAGTATTTTAATAGTTAATAATAATGATACTTATTTCACATGTACTCATATACTTTTATTGATTCGTTTTATATGTACTCATCAAATTTTTACAACAAATAATTAATAACTTTATTTTGATTTTTCTTTGTTTTATATATTTCGAAATTGCTTCAGCATTGATAAAATTGAACAGAAATTTGTCTACATTAATAAAATAAAAGTTGAAAGAGTTTATTTGAAATACAGTTCAAAGTCATTTAGATCTAGTCATGATTTAACTAGGATTTATTTATGAGATGGGAAATTTGTTGGTTGATCAGTCTTAAGTGATTATAACATTCTACCTAATTATTTTCTTAACATATTGGCAAGCTTATACTCCTTTGGTGTATTATTTGGGGTGAGAGAGGCTCGAACTCTCGACCTCAGGATAACTCAGAAGCTATGAGACCTACGCGCTAGCCAACTGCGCCACCACCCCTTATATGATATTATTAACCTTTATCTCTCAAAACTAATTTTCATTTCTTTAAAAATATATATCAGCCAAAATAAAACGTGAATGCAAAGAGCCAAAGCCCAATCGTTTTGGGCTTTAGAAAGAAAAAGAAAATACTGAGGTGGGTTCAATTGGTTTCTGTGTGTTGAATATTTGGATAGAGTTTGGTAAGAGAAAGATGGAAGAAGGTGATGGCGTAAGAGACAACACTGTCACCCATTCACCCACCAATTCTCAACAAACTGGTAACGAATTTCGCCATCTTAACGTTTTGCTGCTTTTCCTTTTTCATTTCCAACTCAAAATGCAAACGTTGGAGTTCATAATTATCAATTGAGGACTTCCGATTTTTTTAATTTTAATAATTATATGTGTTCATTTCATCAGAATAGGTTTAGTTTACGGGTTCAATGTCAAATAAACACATTATTTGTTTAACACTTATCGCTAGTTTTACCCAACCTTGATGCTCGTATTGAAATTTGATGAGACGTGTTATGAAATTTCTGTGATTGAAGACCACACACTTGCTTGCAATGACTTTTTACTCATGACACGACACGACACGATCACTGTTTACCTTGTAGTTTAGCTAGATGTTTTCTTGTTTAGTGAGGAGTATCACTGATAAGTTAACCCTATTGTGTTGGTGAGACTCGGGATTAGAAGAAGATACTTTGCCCTAAAAAGTGGTTTTCTTCAAATTGTGGTGAACGCAGTTATGCTTATGGAATACCTTTCAAATAGAATCGGAATCTCTCATTTGGCACTGTAATTCGCTTACTGTTTTGAATATTAGAATGATTGTAGTTGAAGAAAGATAGTAGAGATTGAATCTACACATATTTTGCAATTGGTATGCCTTTATTTGAATTCTTTTATCCCCAATAAATTGCATGATGTTTGTACATGTTGCATTTGCTGGTGTAGTTTATTCTTTGGTTTAAAAATGTGTTCTATGAGCCACTGGGGTTGAGCGGTAGTTTCCAATGTGTATGCTTGCTCGATGCAATAGGTTTAGACCTCAATGCTGTCATTATAATCATTCTTCTGGTAGATTAAAGCTGGAAAGTTATCCTTTCTTTACTATAATGAAGTCCCAGCAGCATTTGCAACATGTGATCCAGCATTAAGCTAACCATATAATTTTTCTTTATTTAATTTAAATACCAGTTTCTGATGATGACGAAATAGACTACACAACCAAACCAGAGTTTTATGACCCAGATCTTGATGATAAGAATGAACAGTGGATTCATAAAAAGAGACAAGGACGTGTCTCTGATGCTGTGCTTAGCTGCCCTGCTTGCTTCACCACACTCTGCCTAGAATGTCAGAGGTACACGGTTGAGTTACTGTGTTGCATGCATGGCCATATGTATTATTTTTACTTAAACTAACATTTTAATTTGGCATAAGGAATTACTATATTGGTAGATTGAACAAGTGATTTATTTTCACCCAAAGCAATTATTTATTCCTTTATGTAAACCTTAGAAGGTTGAAAGGATCTGGATCAACTCAAGAGGTATTGGAGAAGAAGAAGCTTGTGGAAGCATGTCCCATGGTGATTCAAATCGTAACTCATCAAAAACCCATGAAAAACAAGAACCTTTTTGCAAAAGAAAATAGAAAATGGATTAAGGACTAGAAAATGTAAGTGCAGGAAGATTCGTCACTTGGAAAAACTTCTCAAGAGAAAAAACAAGACAATAGTAAAGAACTCTTTAAGACTTTCAAAATGAATTCACAAGGAGAACTTCGTTCAATCTTCAAAAGTGAGTTTACAATAGGAGTTGACTCTCTTTTATAAGGAGCATGGCACGATTTTGAAGAGGAAAAGGAATCTTTCATGTGTTTAGAAACATTAGGAAACTCAAATGCAAATAAGACTACTTAAGCTAAAATTAACTCAACTAATCCTATGATTAACACTTAATTAACTCCTAATTAACATAGGTGGCCCCTTAAAATTAGGGAAAAGGCACATGATAGCCCATAAAATTAAGGAAAAGCTTATCATTACACTTTCAAGAAGCAGATGCGAGGCATGGGTTAGTTGAAAGCTATGTGAAGTAGTGACAATCATAATAATTGCACTCATGAAAGTGACTTGATGGTTAATAACTTTTCTTGTGACTTTCCTAACTTATAAATTTCCTCTAACATAATTCTTTGGTGACTCTTGGATTGGAAAATATTTCAAGAGAATCAAGGAATGTTCTATGATCTAAGAGTTTACAAGATTTGAGAGCTTTCTTGTCTCTTCTATTTCTTTCAGCTTCTTGTGAATCTTCCTTAGAATCTCGCTATCTTCCTTAGAATCTCGCTATGTTCCTTAGAATCTCGCTTGGAATCTTCTTTTTTATTCTTCTTTGTTATGGTTCTTGTATTTATTCTTTTTTACTCCTCTTCTTCATAATCAACAAGCTATTCCTCACCATTGTTTACATCATTACTGGTGTCTGCAAATGGACTCGGAGGTTCTTTATATGATAAATAGTATGAAGTGCAGTAAACCTTATAAAAGCACGCTTTTGTTGTGTGATAATTGGAGACAACGAGAACAATTATACATGCCTTTTAGCAATAATGATCATTTAGGGTACAGAAATTTTTCTTCCCGTAAGGAGAGGAGTGGAAGAAGAAAATATCCGATGCTGATAAAGACAAGAAACTAATATATTGCTTTGCTGTAAACATTTTTCAAAATTGCTCTGTACACATCTTGATACTCATGCTACTGGATTTCTAAACAGAGGGAATGCCTTTTCATTAGAAAGGACACAAAAATTAGAGTTTGCTTTAGAACAATCTTATTAATAGGTATCCTATCCAAGTAAATAATATCTTCAATGCATTATTAACTGATTGAAAATTGAAAAGCGGTCAGAGGTATTCTAGACAAGCCAAGAGTTTCTGCAGTCCTTGTTTTTATGTATGCTATTTGAGACATTTTCCATTGAAATAAAGTAAATAAGTGCTGGTTTTTGTTCATTGGAATATTTGTTCGTAACTGGTTTGACTAGCCTGTCGGTTGTGACGTATGAATTTGTATGACTGACTTTATTTAGTTTCTTGCAGGCATGAAAAATATCTGACCCAATACAGGGCAGTATTTGTTGCAAACTGCAAAATTGGGAATGACAAGGTTATGAAGCAAAATACTTCAAGGTCAAGAAAAAGAAATAGAGGGAGTGAAAGATTTGATAGACATGACACTGATTCAACTAACATTAAAACATTCAAGGAAGTTTGCTGTTCTGTTTGCTCGACAGAGGTTGGTGTGATTGATCAAGATGAGATTTATCATTTCTACAATGTTCTCCCGAGTGAATCCTGACTGATTTAGATGTAACTGCTCAGAAGTGGCCTTCTCTGAATCTCACTAACAAAATTCCAACTCAGAACTAGTTTATCTAAGTATCTCCATGCTTTACATCCACGAAGGCATAATTCCTACTAAGCATACTCTAGGTAACCGTCACAGGAGGAAGAAGAAGAAACTATATTTGTGGCTAAAACCGTGGACCTTTGGAGATATCCTGTTTGACAGTATCTCTTGAATTTTTTTCAATACCATGTCAATTTTCTATTTACTTTTGCTACTATTTTTGTTTTTCATTTTTATTGTCACGGACGATTCCGATGATGGAAAAGCTTCGAATACTGTTTCATTAGCTCATAATAGGCAACTTATACAATTAGAGCTCCATATCAAGCAACAGTTTATAAAATCAATGTATGTAAATGTTTTTCAAAAGTCACAACACTTCACTACTAAGTCAATGTTTATTTCTGAGGTGACATCAATGTGTGTGTGCTGGTCTTTTTTTTTTCCCTTGCAACAGTGAGGTTTGAACTTCTGACATTGTAATCTATCCGAAGTCTTCACCACCAACCCAATGCAGGTGACTTTGACAATCTTGAGCCAATTTTCGTGTACTGTAGATTCTGCCAGTGGTGACCTTCAATTTCCATTTTTTTTTCTCCGTACGTATGGTTCCTGCCGTCAATCTTGACTTAGTTTCACCAATTTCATAAATATGTAACGAGCTACATATTTGTTTAAAGCTGGCCACTAACAAAAGAAAGGCCAGCGTTTGTCCATTATCATAAACCTAATCGACCACAACACTCGGAGTACATAGATGTCGGAAAAGTGTTATTAATATCATAAGATGACATTAAATATAAGTGATGTCATCAATCTCATTAAAATGAAAAATTATGTTTAATCCCTTTTACATGTTACATACTGGGGCTGTATTGTAGCAGATACAGTTTTTTTTTTCTTTTGATTATTAAGTGTTGAATGGTCTGTTATTAAAAATGTTGTTTACAAGGTGTGAGTAGATTCCTTGTGTGAATATAAAAAATATAGAAATAGGATTATGATCCAATATTTTAATGTGCTAGCATGGAATGTTCCATCATTTCAAGCAGAGAAGTGGGAGTATAGAAATCAAAAAAGGGTGGATCAAATCCTTGGCATAATTATCAATCGCTCCTTTTGAGTTGCTTTCACCAAAAAACAAAAATCGTAGTGGTTAGGAAACACATTATGTATATATTAATATCAATAATTTAGCTATTTGTGTGACTATATCACGGAAAAGGCAATAGACAGCGCACGAAAATAGCTATTTAAGATATGGAATATATGTCCGTGTGCACTAGATATTGAATTTGTTTTAATTTAATATCATGCCTTCTTTGTTTCACTATTTGTTAATTCTTTACAATTTAAACAGATTTCCTTAAAATCCTCTACTGTTTTTATACCCTCAAAGGACAAATCTCGTATGGTGAATCATAATTGTGTGTGTTCTGTTAATCAGAATAACACTTAACTGAGTTATGAAAACGTAGACTCATATTAAAGTCATTAATTTGAGAGGATTTTTATTTATCAACTTTCCAACCTGAGTTGAATAGGGGTGAAAAAATATTAACCTAGAAGTTGAATATATTTATTATTTTTATTAATTTAATAATTGAAATTATTAAAAAAGAATAGTGAGTATTTGTGTTTCCGTGTGAACATTTGAATGTGAAGCATAAGTGTAGTTTGACCAAGAAGTGACTATCAGTATCAAGATTATATAAAGATGCCTAGTCTACTACCAATTAGCCAATCATCTAAAACAACAAAATCAAACAAAGGAGTACTTATCCAATCATCATAATATACGATTCTAATTCTAATCGGATTGTGTTTCTTTCCCTTTTTTTTTTCTTTGTTACCCACCAACCCTAGGTGTGCTGAATAGTAGTTTGCATGATGTTTGATGTACATTAGCATGATTCTAGAAAGTTCACAAAACTTAAACTTTTACCTCAATAAAACAACACTACTCTCAATTTTCTTATCTAACCAAACATTTTTCATCCATCATTATATTCCCACAAAAGCAAGTTGGACATTTTAAGAATTACACGTAAAAAATTCAAGAACTATGTTTTACATTGTGGGTTGTAGATTTTTTTCTGACTTGTAAGAATGTCACAACATAAATATTCGAAGAATCTCACATTCATTTCTACAAACACTTCTTTTAGATAAAGTTCTTTCTTTCTACGTTATGCTAAAATTCATATTTTGACTTAATACTTAGTCTCCATTACTCATCATCAAATGTGAGCAATTCTCTCCAAATTGTGAAAAGGAGTAAGATTACTTATTATCATTTCCAATCTGCACCATTACTAACATGTTCAGTTCTCCATGGAAGTAGAAAAAATTATGGGAAAAAATTAATAAAATAAAGAAGAATTTAAAACAATTTGAGAATTATTAAAACAGTCTTGAAGATAAATGTATTAACACAGACCGTTCTAAAATTGTACTAAATTAATCATCTATAATACAGGTCACTTTGTTTGTATTTTTTTAAACTAACAGAAGGATGAAATAAATTTTACGTCCATATAAAATTTTCAATCTCATTTATGTTTTAAAATTGTTTATTTCGAAAACGCTTAAAAAATAAGTCTGATAACAAATTGATTCGTAACTTTATGATTTCTTAGTAATATAATATAACCATTGATATTTGTTTTCTTTTATTCAATTTATAGTTTATAAATTGTAGAATTATACTTAATTAATCTTCTTACAAATATAGTGATGTGTCGGTATCAAACATGGTAATAAAAGAATAATAAGTTTTTTTTTCTCATTGGATTAATTTGATACAATAATAAGATAAGAAAAAGGTTAAAATGCAACCAATTAAAATATTTGAAATAGTCGTAGTAAAAAATTATCATAGTAAAGAACCTCTAACTTTTGTTGCTCTCAAACTATATCAACAATGTGAATGAGAGAATATAAGCTGATAACCTTTTAATGAGACTTGGATTTATAGCTTATGGAAAGATTGCATAGTTTAACATGGGATCAAATGGTATTTTGCCATCGTTAAAAATTAAAATGTAAGTTTAAATTTTATATTGAATAGATATAAGAAAGTTTAATAATATATAAAAAATTATAAGCATATTATTTTAAAATTTTAGATTAAAGAATGTGTCAATTTCTTATATAAGTTTAATTTCAAATTTTTATTATGAAATGTCCTTAAAAAATTTCCGTCAAAATGTGATTTATAAAAATGTAATATTTAATCATAAAATAAATCTTCTACAAATTCTAATGGTATTTGTTACGGCAAAAGCACTTAATGTGATATAAAACGTTTTAAAGTTATTTTTGGTTCGACCATCACTGTCTCTGTGTGAGCACATACTTTTAAATTCTATTATATGAATTTCAAACATTACTCAGTAAACATTTCTTGATTTATGAACATTATGAGAAGTATTAACAGTATATTTATAACATGCATTTTTTGTCACATTTTATTATATGTTCAAAATTATTAAAAAAATATAAAATCAAAATAAAGGTTAATTAACAATATAAAATTTATGGCTTATAATAAATTAGAACTAATAACATTAATGTTTGTAAAGTATATTTGATTATATATTAATTAGGAAGGGATGGGTCCTAAGTTTTTCTTATGTCCCCATTGGTGTGTGACTAAAATAGTATAGGTTCCATTTTGAGTTTTGCAAGCTGGAAAAGGAAAGTACCCCACAATTTTCTTCAATTGCCTCAAAACACTTTCCAATGAATCAATCATCATCATAATCTTAACGCAAGATTATTCATGCAAGCTAATAATGCTCATTAAAACTCACTTTTTCCGAGAAAAAAATTCTTTGGGTTTCGCGGCCCATTCAGTCATCAGGGCCTGGGCATAAAAGCCCAAACCGAGAGGAAAAATTAGCAAAGCATGTTTCACGGCGAATATTAAACAATTAATGCTGAAAATAATAATTTGGATATATCTCGGTACGAACGCCACGTGGCGAAATTCGATTGGACAAGGAAGATATAACAGCTAGCTGGAGATTACCCGAAACTTCGACTCTGAAAGGGAAAGTAGCGAATGTAAATGATTTCACTACTTAGTCGTTATTTAATAAGGAAAGTGAATATCAAAAGATTTGTATGTGTTTGTGAATATTGTTAGAGAGTAATAAAACTAAAAACTAAAGTAAAGAGTATGAAAATGAAAGGCAAGTGGGTCCCATGGCGTCCTATTTCTCTGGGTAGGGTACCCTCTGGTTGAGGGGTAAAAGGGACGCGTGAGGGAAGGCGCGTGGGAAAGAGGAGTGGTGGGGCCCAGTACCCATGTGCCCTCCTCCTGTCTCCACCAGCTGCTGCCGCTCAATGATTAGAGCCCTGTTCCCCTGCTTGCTCGCTTGCTTCTTTGCGTTTGGTCACTCTTTTTTTTCTTTCTTCAACTCTTTCATTCAAACACACTCACTATAATCTCATCTTCATTTTCATTTTCATTCTCATTCTCACTCCCAACCAATACTATTCACACCCACACATGTCAACATCTGACGGCAACACTAACGGCGTTACGAACGCCTCAATCATTGACCCGCAACGCCAGCAGCCGCAGGCGTTGGCCGTCAAGAAGCCGCCGTCCAAGGACCGACACAGCAAGGTGGACGGCCGCGGCCGCCGCATACGAATGCCCATCATCTGCGCGGCACGTGTATTCCAGCTCACGCGCGAGCTCGGCCACAAGTCCGACGGCCAGACTATCGAGTGGCTCCTCCGCCAGGCCGAGCCGTCTATCATCGCCGCCACCGGCACCGGCACCACGCCCGCGAGTTTCTCCTCCGTGTCGCTCTCCGTACGCGCCGCCAACTCCGCGTCGCTGTCCTCGCCTTCATCTGCTTCCGACCACAAGCCGCAGCTTCTGGCCCCCACGCCCTTCATCCTCGGCAAGCGCATACGCACCGACGATGACACTTCTAAGGACGACGCCGTTTCCGTGGGGCCCTCCCTCGTGGGCCCCTCGACCCCGCCCGGGCTGTGGGCCCTCCCTGCTCGCCCCGATTTCGGACAAATTTGGAGCTTTGCCGCGGCTCCGGAAATGGTCGTGCAGCCCGCCGCCGTGTCGGTGTCGCAGCAGCAGGCGTCGCTCTTTGCTCATCACCAGCGTCAGCAGCAGCAGGCCATCGGAGAAGCGTCGGCGGCTAGGGTGGGGAATTACCTTCCGGGACATCTGAATTTGCTGGCTTCGTTGTCCGGCGGACCTGGGAATTCTGGTCGGAGAGATGACGAGCATCGCTGATTGGGTACCGGTGGTGGTGGTGGTGGATGGTGGAGGAAGGTGGTGGTGTTTTTTTGGTATATATATAATCTTGTGTTGTGGCTGTTGCTTTGTTGTGTGTGGGGAAGCAGGAGATTCTTAGGGTTAGGTTTTTTCTTAGTCTTGAGTGGAGAAGTCCATCGATTAAGAAATTATTCAGTTTTAGGGTTTTATTTTACTTCCTGCTCCTGGTTTGGAAAATTAACTAGGTTCTAAGAAAGTTGGATAATTGTTTTAGATTCTGGGGCTTTTGTTGGAGGAGAGTGGGGGAAATGAGAATGTGATGATGAAGTGATAATCTTCTTTGTGGAATTTTGATGCTGAGAAATTGATTCCTATGAATTTGTAATGTTGTTGTGGTGGTGGAGAGTTGAAGAAGATTGTTGCTTCTGTTTCACTTACACAGTGGGTTGAGTTTGACTGATTGGTGGTTGTTGCAGTTGAGGTATTTATCAGTGCTTGCAAGCTTGTTCGTGAGGTGAGTAGATTGTGTTTCCAAAATTCAGCCGTCACTCCCAGATTGTTGGAGTACCCTACTTTTCATTCCAACATGGGTTAAGGATGAGAAATCATGTCTCTGGGGTGTTCTTGGGGCATGTTTTTGAGGTTAGTTTAAGGTGGTAATGTTGTGAAATGGGTGCAGCTGCTGGTGAGTGTTATGCTCTCTGTCTCTATCTCCTCTACTTTCACGCCCCTTGATGGTCTTTGTTGTTTTCAGAGGTGACTGGTGTGTGAAAGATAAAAGAAGAAGAAGAAGAAAAAAGCTCTGGTTGTACTCCTTATGACTTCTGTTTTTGAGATTTTTTATTTTCAATCTTAGCCATTTCTTAGATTGATCAGCGTGAGAATAATGTTTTCTTGTATGTAAGTGGATTGTTTTGGGGGTGCCAGTGATGTGAATAAAAACCCATCTGTTTCTTTCTTTACCTCTTTCCTTCTCTTGTCACTTTATTATTGTTTCCATGTATTCAGCGACTCCTTTTGTTGCATGACGTTTCAATTTTGAATCCTTATTTGATTCAGTGTGCTTTCTGTTCTTAAAGTTTGCAGCAAAATTGGCCCCCTCTTTGTTCTTTTTCCTCTGAATGTGGTGTGACATAGCTATATAATATACTATTACAGAAGCAAATTTATTTGGGTGTTGTGAACCCACTGACCACCATGTTTGATTTCGTTTGAGTATCTTTGGTTCTCTGCCAGTTTTTGTAATTTCCACGTACTCTTTCTGGGAACTTGTACTCTGGCTATTTCTGTATTTAAGGAAAGATAAGGTTAGGTACAGCCTGTATTCAAGTCTTGAAATAAAGATCTACTCACGTAGGTCTAATGGTCACTGTTTTTTATGTTTTCACCGAGGGTGAAAACAAAACATGGTGTTGTGTTGGTACATTTCATGCACCAGTGAATCCGGGGTTGTTACTGATACACTGCTACATAGGCATAAAAAAACTTAAATTTGGCTGATGTGTTGCATCTCAATAATGGCATATTTAAACTGGTTGTTATGTCTTTGACTTTTATCGGCACACACTTGCAAACTACCATGTGCTTCTGCACCCTGCCTTATCTGCCTCAAAATGCAAATTTAACACCATGCTGTGAGCTTAGTCGAAGTGGCAAAAGGATCACCTGAACCATTCATCTCTTCCTGCTGTCATAAACTTATTTGGGGATTCTGTTTCAGACATCTTCCAAATTTAAAATTCATTTATGAGATGCCTGACATATTTGAGGCACGATTTGGATGAAATTGGACCTAGTTAAATTTGATTTATAAGATGCCTGACATATTGATAAGCTGTTTAGGTCATGTTGCTGAGAGTAGAAAATCATTTCTGCACGACCAGGTCAGGTGGAATTTCTCAAAATGGGATATTCATCTATGGAATTTCTGAAAATGGGATCTTCACTTATCTCTCCACCAAAAATGTATAAATGGGGTTGAAAAAATTTCATTATAAACTAGTAGTGTAACTAAAAAAATTGCAGAACTGCGAAATTTTTTATCTGAGAAAAGTTTTACAGCCTTGCAGAGGATCTCTGATCAAAAAAATTACACATGGCAGTAGAACAAGTCTTTATAATCGTTTTATACTTTGTTTTGAAATAATCAAAAACACGTGACAACTTTTTTGGTGCATAACAAATCTACCCTGTTGTTCAAGTCTATAATGAAAAAAAAAAATAATATCTTTGTCAAAGCAGATAAATCATTGATTTTTTTTTTATATATATATACACGAACAGAAAATGAATCTATTAATGAGCTTAGCTCTCTAATAGCTGTGCTAACATTATTTGACATAATTATGTCCACTTCAGTTGTGTACTAATGATGTCAGGCTTTACTAGTACATAACAAATAGTACAACATAAACAAGATTTGTGGAACATGATCTATCATGCACATGAAAAAAGAACAGTACTTATGGTTAAGAACAGAATTTGAATCAACAATATAGTTGAAGAGGTTCAATTATTCATAAGTCATGTCAGATTGAAGGAAGGTTTTATGATTTTATGATGAAGATGAAAGAATTTGGTGGGATCTAATTGGAATGTGAAAATATTTGTATTGTGATGGGAGAAAAAGAAAGACAGAGAGAGATTTAAGTTGAGGAAAGGATTTGTCTCGGAGTTGGGAAGTGATGATTTAGTTGATGTTGTTGTACTTTTGTATGCATGGATTATTGGTGGGGTTTGGAAATTTAGGATGAAACATGTTTTCTTAATTATTGTTAAACAGAAGGGTGAGGTGCCAATAATTGATGGGTCCCTGGAATTAAATGTCGGGGTGAAACAAGTTAAAAACCATGTTATGATTTGGGACCATATTTAAACCCTCTTATGATGGACTTTTTGAACTTACTTGCAAACTCATTCTGGACCCACATTCAATTTTTTAGGGCCTTTTACTTGGGTTCTGTATTGTGGGCCGTATCCAGATCCAGTTTCTATTTTCTCACTCTTCCTTTCTTTTTCTGTCATTTTTTTAGAGATGTGAAAAAGGAAAATTTAGAAATCACCACTTCAATTGTCAAAAAGATTACTTCAAATGACAAAAGGAATCAACTTTTTATTCAGTTCATTGACCCAGAGAAAAAAAAATCAGGCTTAGGAAAATAATTCCGGATACTTTTGATTATATTACTCGATTATTTTTTTATAAAAATCAAATATCGTAATAATTAAGGTAAAGAGGCAACCGTGGATAAGTATTATGTATGCTCTACCGTGGGTAAATTTATAGTCTTTGTTAGATTTATGATTTATTATTAAAATATTATATTCAATCCATTAACCTTTTATTTTTACATAAAGACTTTGAGAAAACGAAAGAAAAAATATAATTTAACACAGAATGTTAATCTCTCGTCTTGTGAACCTTACAAAACCTCATCTGAAACATTTTTATAAAGAAACACTTATGACAAATCTAATTAAGCTTACAATAACTAGAAGACAGTTAAGGGAACAAAATTATCTTAACAAATTTTAACCTGAACCACGTAAAGAATAAGAAGTAATCCCAAACCATGTAAAGAATAAGTAATGGTGATCTTTAAGGTACGAATGTTAAATTATACATGTAGAGAAAATTCAATAAAATGTTGTTATGATTGAAAAGTTTTTATATTTTTTGAAAGATTTTATTTATATTTAACTTCTAATTAATTCGTATTTAAAAATAGTAAGATGCTTAGTTTTACTAGTATGATAGTTTTTATCAATTGAAACAACTTTTAATTATCTAGATCAGAGTTATTATAATTTTTCTCTGATTTTATTTATCACACTAAATAACAACTAAGACTGTAAAAAAGTTAGTAGGTATTTATTTTACATTCAAAACAGAAATGAAGGTTAATTTAATAATTTAAAAATAAGAGTTCAAAAAATAAACAATATTTACCAAAAATTTGAAAGGATTGAAAATTGAATGCAGGGTTTATAGAGCAAACAATAGAAATGAAAGATGAGTTTGTTAGGGTGTGGGTTCCGTTGAAGTGTTGCGAATTGCGATCGAAATCGAATCGAATTGAAGAAATTGCTTTGTGAGGGTTTTGTGTTGGTTCGATGGGTTCTTGGAAGAGTGGTTCGATGGGTTTGGAGAGGATGAGCGTGGAGCAGTTGAAGGCGGTGAAAGAGCAAACCGATCTGGAAGTCAATCTTCTGCAAGACAGTCTCAACAACATTCGCGGCGCCACCACGCGCCTCGAGATCGCGTCCTCCGCCCTCAACGACCTCGCCGTGCGCCCTCCGGCCAACCGAATCCTCGTCCCCCTCCCCGCCTCCCTCTACGTCCCCGCCACTCTCCACGACTCCACCCACGTCTTGATCGACGTCGGCACCGGATACTTCATCGAGGTCAAACCTCACGCTTATACGTTCACGCATTTAGGTTTTATGTGTCGCGTTTAGGTTTTATGTGTTGCACTTAGGTTTTATGTGTCGCATTTAGGGCTTGTGTATTTAATTTAATTTAGGTTTTACGAATTCGAGAGAGCTTTGTGCAGTTTGTTAATTGCTCATCTATTGTTATTGTTATGCGGAAACAGAAAACTATGGATGAAGGAAAAGATTACTGCGACCGAAAAATCAACCTGCTCAAGTCAAACTTTGATCAGCTTGTTGAGGTACCTTTCCTCTTGCGCTTCATGTTTCGAGCAAACTATTGTGTCCGTTTTCACTGCTTGTCATGAGTTGCTATTAAAATCTATTGTTATTTTCTTTATTGTGTCTATAAACTGTATGGTGTAAATAATCACTCTTTTCGATAGTGCATGTTTAAATAAACTGGGGCAGTGTTTCAAATGGGAAAAGCCTTTCAATGGTGATGCATAATCTAATTTGTAGAAACTCTTTTATATTAACTTCAAATTTTGATTTATGACCTGTGCATAAGTTAATTTCGGTTTATAGAGCAATTTATTTCATTTATTATTATTTTTTTTCTTCTATTTGAAGTACTTATGAAAAGGTTTATCCAAATAGATATTGACAAAACTGTTGTCTGACTTGTGTTGAGTTGAGAATTTCGTTCTGGGTTTAAGTGCAAGTATGCTTTTGAAATGAACTTGTTGTAATATGTTCAAATACAACATACGAGAAGTGCTAGCAACACTCTTTTCCTATCACAGGCTATACTATTGGTTGCAATTTATCAAAGACTATAAATTTATAGGAGAGTCATTAAATAACGCGTCAAAAACTACAAAATAAGTGCGCTTGTAGCATTTCTCTACAACATAAATTGTTGTCTTCTTGTATTGGATATGGTAATTATGTAGTTTACATTAAATGTGGTTATTCATACTGTGGAGAGTGATTGGTCAAGATAGATGTTGTTAAATAGGGGACCTGGTGGCTCTAGGACACTATGGTGTAGCAGATTTACTGCAAAACGTCGTTAGAGTGCTATGATTTCAGGGGCTTCTCATGATGCCCTATGGCCACTTTTTCCATATCACTTGTGGCAATCATGACTATGGACATGGTGGAAAACACAATTCTTATAGGAAAAAATAAAACACTTGGAGAGTCCGGAGACCGTCAATGAAACATTCCAGTGAGCTTGTTTTAAACACTAGTGTTTTGCTAAACCAAACCCAACATGGAGAGACATTTACTGAATACCCTTAACATCTCCAGTTAAGGAGACTATCTCAGGCAAACGACTGATACGGTTCTCTCCAGTAATCCCTCTGTTCATGAGTATCTTTTATTTTTGTTTCTCTTATTTATTTCATCTCTATTTCCGTTTCTGATCTCTTCATTTCTCTGAGCTGGTCAAATTTCTTCCTTTTTTTGTTATTCTCTTCCTCCAAACTAATGCTTCGAGGCTTATGATATTTTCTCATAAGTTTGTAGGCTGTGTACTTTTTTATGAAGTTTACGTCTTACAACATTTGTACGTTGTTTGTCCATAATTTTTATTTATTATAATGCAATGCCTCTTCCGGACGCTGGAATTCCATCTACCATGTTCTCGCAGCTGGTTTTAGGTTGCTGCCATAGGGGTTCACTTTTTTTTCTCAATCAAGCTACCATGCATGTCCCCACAACTTTTTAAACAAATGCTTGGTATCCTGTTGTATGTGCACGCACAACAGATAATATTGTACACTATTTTTTAGTGTGCTTTGGGTGTGTGTTTTACTATAGCTAATATTCTTCTGCTACAGGTAGCAACACCATCTACCATTTTTGTGGCAGACTTTTTACTTTTTCACTTTGCTTTTTGAAATGAATTTTTGTAATAATCTCACTGCAGGTTGCATCAAAAAAGAAAAACGTGGCAGATGAAGCTGGAGTTATTTTACAGGCTAAAATGAAGCAATTAGCGTCTTCATCCTAAAAGTGGTTGCAATATCATTCACTTGCCTCTTCCAATGCACTGTACCATAGAAAATCAGCAGTGATGCTATATTCTATTTAAAACCTTTTATTTGGTTTGGAACTGTTTACAAAATGAAGTCAACCGATGACAATTGAAATTTAAAGGGTATTTAGGAATTTTGGTGTTTCAATTGCATAATCTCTATTGAGCAGGTTGTTGCAGTCCGTGTTCATTGCTGGTCCTTCTGCTGTGTTCTGGTTTCACCCAAGCTGCTCCTGATTATTGCGCTAGTGTGGGGTAAGAGAAGGGTTTCCTCAAGGAATATTGTGTTCGTCTGGGAAAAAGAGATTGTTGAGATAAACAGATTGCTTTTTATAGTCTGACATTGATAGGATTTTGGTGCTTGTATTCCTATAAAAATATAATTCTTTATGGGCATGCTTAAAGAAAACTCCTCTAACGGACACGTGTAGGAAAGAAAGAATACAATATCTTTTTTGTAAAATTAAATGAATTTATGTACGAGTTATGAATCAACAAATTAGTTTATATATAAATATATATTAACTTATAGGTATTTTTTTCTAAAAATAAATAGGAAATATTTCTGAGCTCACCGATATGCTATAGCTGTTCACATTTTTTTCATTATGTATTGAATTTATACTAGAATAAAATATTCTAGATACTTATGATTTAATTATATGAACAATCACTTTCCCTTGTTTATCTGAGTTGCGTTTATTTTCTGTATTTTATTTTTATTTCACTATATTTTTTTATTTTCTTAGTGTCTTTTATTGTTAATTTTTGTATTGTGAATTTCAAAATTATCAAGAAAAAATAGAAAAGAAAATTATTTATACTAGACAAGAGAAATTTTATTATATATTATTATAGATTAACAGATAGATGAGTTGGATTGGGTATTATGAAAAAAGAGAACATGAGAGACAGAAGAAAAGAGGAAGGCAAAGAACTAGAGTGATTCTTCTTGCACCTCCATACTTTTTGAAAGTGATCGGAGGAGGTGCTGCATTTGTGATACTTTGAGACATTGAGAAAGGTTTAGAGTTGTGAGAGTAATATAGAGAGATTAGAGAGGAGGAAAAAGATTCTTGTTGGAGTTGCTAAAGAAGGAGGCTATTGTTAAGAGGAAGAAGAAGGTTAGAATTGCTAGGACGAAGAGGAAGGTTCGTCCGTTCGTCCATCGTCGACGGTGAGTTTAATTTTCTTTTAACACATTGCAGGGTGTAGAACCCGCAACTTTTTTTTCTGCACCTTCACTATTGCGGGTTGTACAACCCGCAAGCTTAAATTTTTTTCAAACACATTGCGGGTTGTACAACTCGCAATGTGTTTTGCAAATTTTTTTGCTTGTGGATTGTACAACCCGCAATAGTGAAGGTGCTGCTCGACGTGGAAGAAGGAATGGTGAAAGTGGTGGACGTCGAATAAGGTAGAAATGGTGTTGAACGTGGAAAAAGAAGACAATACACTGTATGGAGGTGCACGGCGACAGTAATGGAGTTTTAAGGGGAGAGGTGGGTTCTGAGAGTGAAATGGGAAGAAGGGTAATTATGCCCTTTAACAAATTTTAAAAGGCTAATTTTGTAAAATTGCAATTAGTATGAAGGTGCAGGAAGTCGTCATGGAGGTGCAGGAAGGTAAAGCGGAAGAGGATCCATTGAAAGTTAAAAAGAAACACGTTAAGAGCGGCAGAACACGGAATTTTTTTTTTTTGAAGTCCTATAATTTTAAATAACAACAATTCTTGTATTGTTTAATTTAATTTATTCCATAGATTGTTTATCTAAAAATTGATTTAAATTTAAAATTCTCTTGAAAAGTAAATTATTCTCTTGTGTTTGCTCGTTTAACACACGACAGTTCTAACTTCGTATTGATTCTCCCCCTTTCCGTAAGCGACTCCTGATTTCATAAACGTCGCAATTTAAAAAAATTTCCATTCGAGAAGTCCTTCATCATGTTCAACAGGGTCGATTTTTATCTTAGCAAAAGAAACTCTGCCAAAGGCTTTCTTTGGAAAGAAACGTGATCAATGAAATAACTTGTATGTTCATGACTTGTCACAACTTCAAGATATTTTCCAGAATTCACCGTGCAACATTCTAATGATAAAATGATCTGCCCCCAAATTTCCTTTAAAACTGTCAAGAAAATCCAATTATGATGAACAAATCGAAATCATTATTTGTCAACAAATGAAGATTCTGCAAGATCGATGGCACGAGCAAGGGCTGCAGCTTTGTTCTCGCACTCTCTTTGTTCATCAGCTGGATCACTGTCAGCAACGATTCCCGCTCCAGCCTGGAGGTGGGCAACCCATTCTCTGCGTTTGTTCATACGATCCTTGTACGAGTACATTGTGTCGTAACGAGCATTAGTAGGGAAAACTATGGTCCTCAGTGCAAGGGCTATGTCCATATCGCCATTAAAAGATATGCCTCCAAATCCCCCGCTATATGGCCCCCGTCTTGCCACTTCCAACTCGTCAATCAATTCCATGGCTTTCACCTGTTTTACAGCAGCCATAATGACACAATCCAGGATCAAACACTCCAATCAACGAAGGCTATCTTGTGGTTTACATAATGTTAAAGTTATAACTGCCCCCAACCAACTTTATTTATTAAGCACGAGTAATATGGTAACTGAATGCAAGTGCCTATCTATCGTATGGCAAGGAGAAAGAGCCTGCTCAAACCTAAGCTATACCACCTTCGAGAGTTCTAAAATTTACCTTCGGTGCTCCGCTAACTGTACCAACAGGTAAAGCAGCACGCAATGCATCCCAGCTTGTTAAGTCATCTAATAACTCCCCAGTGACCTGCAAAGACGGGTGTACATTACCATCATCTGAGAAAAAGCTTCTTCACTAAATCCATTTCTGCCAAAACCAAACAGCAGAATTTGGACTCTGGCATACAACAAAATGAATCAAGTAAAACCAAAAGCCACTCTAGCTTACTGGCGCCATATCATTCATGTTTCTGAAAGAGCAAGATAAAAGGAAAATCATTGAAAGAATAGAATCTTTTAATCAGAGTATTGTGCTTATCCTACGTGTAGAATGAAGACACATGCCTGAGAAAGAAACACTTCTAGCAACGTATTTTACACATATCAGGAGAAAAAAATCCTTGTTATAGTTAATGTACAAGTAATGACCACTACCATGGCCAAATTAGAAAGATCTGACCTACAAGGAGACTCCAGATTTAGAAAGGGGTTTTTGAAGAAGAAATCAATGGAGAGAGAAAATTAACTGTTAAAAATACTATAATAATAAATAATGCAGATAAGACTATAAACGAACAGAATCAAGCAAAGCAGGTGCAAATCCTATTCAAAAGCTTCTGAGTCAGTTGGTTTGTGAAAAAGTTGAACTTCCAAGAAATTCCACCCGTGCCTTGTTGCCCTATAGATTTGAGCTTAATAATCAATGCTTAAAAAACAAAGTAGTTGTATTAAATAAACTGAGCGATGTACTTGTTCAGCTGAATATATTGAAAACTCATGGACGTATATCGTCATATGCTGAAGGATGTCAACACCAATTGCCCTTTTCTACTTGAAAAGTAGCCCATTAAGGAAAATTTTATTCACTGGAAAATGATAACCTAATTTTAAAAGTAATCTTCATATTCAACATCCCACGAAATAAGCTATTACTAAAAATTTCTTTGGCAAAAATATGCTGAATAAGCATGGGCCTTTTGGTTTCAAAAAGCATTGCCCTTTTAGGATTAAGGAAAAACACAAGATGGCGCAACAGCTTTTCTAGTTTCGACTTTCAAAGTTCTAAGTACTGGAAAGTGATTAGTCTGTATAGGAGAAGTAAAACATTCACTTTCCATGCAAGTGATTGTAAAGCAAATGTTGTTATATCTGAATTTAAAGGAAACTCGGGCAGTTTATTCTTCAATTTGATAAAGCAGAAATATTGAAGAGATCAGAACATAAAAAAATGTTAAATTTTCATGTGTAAACACTCAATAATCCAAATTATGTCTAAGATATTATAGACAAATAGGAATGGCCCTAAGGATGAGTATTACTTCGCAAAATTTATATTGTCAGCGATGAAATTTGGTTAGCGCACATGTAAAACTCAAAGTATATGAGCATTAATCAATATTGCCAGCAATGTAAAATTTGAATTGCACTCGTGTAACATTCAAAATTTTGGAGCTTACAGTTGAGCTTATGTGCATAACATGGGAATAGCGCTCGATATTCATGAGTCTTTCAACTTGAACAGAGCCGGGTTTGGAGACCTGCATATTCATCTTGCATTAAGCATATGGCTAAAAAATAAAATACCCAAGTGCAAGGCAACTGTGCAACTTAGAAAAAGTGGAAAATAGTTAAGATCATAAACTACCCAATTTCAAATCAATGCATATAAAGATCCGTTAAAATAGCGACACAGCATATAGAAGAATAAGGTTAGTGCCATGAATAAGGTGCCTGAGATTCAAATTTGCTTAACACACCAAAAAAAACTGTCAATAGAGTCCCTCAATTCAAAGGGTTCAGGTTAGGTACAAAAAAGGGCACTTAGGGAATTACAAGTTAGGACCTAATTCTGTAGGTGACAATAACTAATTATATTCAGTAGTAAAATGGAATTGGGGGAGTTAGTAGGAATTGGGTGAGTTTTGTTAAAAGAAAATTTGGAGAATCAGCTCTATTCGGTACTAGGGTGGAAGAAAGGACATTACTGTGTTGTGCTTGATCTCTGTTCAGCATCACATTGATGACAGTGCAGAAATTGATTGTTTGAAAATATTAAGCACCATTATAAGTAAATCATTTTTTTACATATTATGGTCCAGTTCTATCAGAACCATTCTCCAAAATCCTATTGAATTGAAATATTTTTTTACATCTGAAATTAGATCAAGGGTTTACCTGGGAGCCCTAGTCTTAAAAATGCAAGACTTTAATCTCTATGTTATAAAAGACAATAAGCCTGGAATTGAAAAGAATTTACCTTTCCGACATCATTTCTACCCAAATCAACAAGCATTACGTGCTCTGCACATTGCTTTTCATCTTTCAAAAGTTCTTCCTCCAACATGATATCTTCTTTGGGTGTTTTTCCTCTTCTAACAGTACCAGCAAGGGGCCGGTTGGTGATGTTTCTCTGTCAAAAAAGGTACGAAAAGACAATCAATACCTTCTACACTTGCAATGAAGTTCGTAACACTGAGTAGTCTAGTAAAATTTAAGAAAACGAGACAATCGCAACTATAAGCATATGTTAACATTATTGATATTGTGAAGGAAGAAAATTAGAAGTAAAGCCAGTTATTGGAGTATTATTGCACAAGGTTACCTTCTTCACCCGTGTAAGAATTTCTGGACTTGACGCAACCAAAATACTCCCTCTGGCCTGACACCAGTATATATTTCAACAAGTTAACTTTTGAGTGCAAACTAACTAATAAAATGATTATGACAAGAAACTGGCAAACCTGTAAATAAGTCATGTATGGACTAGGATTAACAATCCTCAATGCTCTGTAGACTTCAAATGGGTCTGCAAAAGTTCTCCGTTCAAAACGTTGACTTAGAACAATTTGAAAAATATCACCAGCCAGTATGTGCTCTTTAGCCTGCAATACTGCCCTCTTATATTCCTCGTTTGTCATATTTGACATCTCCAGTTTAGGACCAAAGAGATGAGTGTGTAACTTGATCGAACCTGCAGCCAGCTTTGGGCTGAAATTGACAATTATAATAGCAGATATTGAAATTAAATTCAACCACCAAAAACTGTCGTCCTTTACCTTAATTTGAAATGTCGAGTCAATAAGAAAACAAATTGGGGAAAAATAGAACACTCACGTAATTATATCATGCACCCGAGATACTAGAGTTTCCAGCTGGTTCCTTCCATCACTGAGGGCCTCCTCAGCAGAAGAATATCGATCCAACCGAACCCAATGAATCACATACGCTTTCTGGATTGAACCAAGTCTAAGAAATCACATGTGGTTGCTGAACCACTCAAAGTCAAACAAAATAGAAACTACAAATACTCTCCAGGACCAAAACAGTAAGTGTGGATAAATTGATCAGCAGGATTTTCTTAGAAGCAACAATTACATTCATAGCAGTACCTTTTCAACATGATCAAACACTATAACATTATCATAAAGGCCTAGATGAATATCAGGAAGGTTTCTGTCATCTACTGGGGCATTAGAAAATGGAAGTTTCTTCTTTTCTACATAGCGCATTGTATCATAAGAGAAATACCCTATCCAACCACCTGCCAATAAAAAGACGTTCGAAGATATTCATTTTTCATCTCAACATTCGAAGCAAGCAAGAGAATCCTTAGTGTAGAAACCAAAATCAACCACAAATCTCTTTGCACAATGTACTCATTCCAAATAATATAAAACTACAAAAAGTGAACAAAAATAAACAATTTAGCCTGGTCAGCGTGGCTGCCTACACACAACCACCGCGTTGGTAGCAGACTATAATCTAATAGAGAGCAAATAGTGTTTGTATTGCATTAAGTTCTTTTTTTTACGTTATCATTCCATCACAACCTGTCATGTATGGAAAGCTGGGCAACTTTTATCATAACTACATTAGGAAAAATATACCAACAATAATATCATATTATAAATATTTTTACACTCGCAGCTAATAAAAACTAAATTCATGATGAAATGGCACTTAGGATTAGAAGTCGATTTCACATGCCACAAAACGCTTCAGGAAGTTCCTCAATGAGTTGAGGAGTCCACTTGTCCATGATCCTTCGAGGAATCACCAGTGGATCCTCTGCAATTTCCTGAGTCCTGCGCCCTTCCATGTGGTCCATAACAGTAACCACATTCTCTTTAGCCACAATCTCCATACATGGCTGTGCTCCCACCACACTGTACCGTCCCTAATCAATATCAACGCAGACTAATCACACAGACCAACACATTCACATACACACACACAAAAAGAATAGTAAATTACACCAACACTCCTCAATTTTGCAAGACTGCACAAAACTCTCCACTTCTTCAACCACTACACTAACCTCATTCGAAAAGCATCACACCGTGTACCTTTCAATGCATGTTAAAGTGTGTTCGATTTCGTAAAACCGCACAAAACTTCAGAAGTATCGGTGTAATTTACTATAAAAGCGAAATAAAATAAAATAAAAAAGCGTTCTCACAATGCTAGAAAATTGGCCAGGCTCGACCGATTCAAAGAGAAAGCTAGGAGCATCTCTCTCGTCCTCCTTAACGAGACACCTGTAAGCGAGCACTGGAGTGAGGTGATCGGAGAAGATGCAGCGGTACAGGGGAATAACGTTCCCCTTCTTGGAAGCTTCTAGAAACTTCTCGCCGTTGTCAGCTGAAGCAAAGAAACTGTGGATGAAGCGGCAGATAGTGATATATAAAAGGAGAGCGAAGTAGGAACATAGAATGACCTAGAGAGAGGGATTGAGCAGTGCATTTGACGCCGACGGCACGGTGGCTCCGACCGGATCTGGAGACGGCGGTGGTTCGATACGCGACCTTTCCGAGAGTTAGGGCTGAATAAGTAACAGTGGCCATTGCTACATGCAAATGCGAATTCAAATGAAATGCTCCAAAACAAGAATTTTCAATAAGAGTGAGCAGCACCTGAGTGTCACTGTTCTGTGACCCTCTACTGTAACTTTTCAAGTCGCTGAACTTTTATTTTTATGAATTACAAATATTTTTATGATATATTGATAACTTGGGAAAATGGATTTCAGGAATTTGATTTAAATTATTAGATTAAAAGATAGATGTGGAGATTTTAGTATAAAGTTAATGAATGATAATTTAATTTTTTTAGATAATAAGATTATAATTTTAATTTTATAGTTAAAATTAATTTAAAATAAAATATAATTATTCATTTATAAAATTTATTATTATTATTTAAAATATGAAATCAATTTTGATCCTCTTAAAATCATATTATTTATGGTAAAACAAGCATAAAACATGTTTTAAATATTTTAAAAATTGCCTTCACATGGTGTGAAAGTGATCTGCATAGTTCAGGGTCACATGATTTCAATGTCCATGTACAATGTATAAGTTCATGACATTGGTGACTTTACAAAGTCAGAGTGTCTAAACATGTGGTTGATGTAATTAGATTTTTTCTATTTTAATAGTATTATATTCATATTTTATCTTATTAACTGTTTAATATTTATATTTTAATTATTCATTTTATTATACTGTCATGAAGCGTATTTATAAATATTTAATTATTATTTATCTTTATATAATCGATTATACTAAATTGAATAAGTGATAATGTTTAATATTTTCACAAATCTTTTTAAAGTTATGAGTAAATACATATATTTAATCTTTAAGAGATAAATATGTGCTTAAATTGTTTTAAAACTTTAACTGTGTAAGATTATTGAGTATTAAAAAAAAATTAATAGAAATTTAAGAAAAATAAAAATTCATCTTTAAAATCATTATTTCTTCCTCGCAAATGATATTAATCGTTTTTCTTTGAGTTTGTTGAAATAATATTATTAAGATAAATTATTTTTAATATAATGATTTTATCCTTATTCACTTGACGTAGAAAAACAAGCCCCCTCATTAATGTTTTAGGAGAATGGGAATTCATTTTTCATAGGAAAAAAAGTGTATAATTTTAATTCCATAATTTATAATGGATAAGATGAAAATATTTCAGGTTCTATATCTAAGAAACAAAAACCTTAATATGAAAAGACTAATAAAGTAGAAATTAATTAATTTAATTAATAATATATGGATTTGAATTTATTTCAAAATAATCATAAAAATGTCATAAATAAGGTTGAATTATTTTACATTTCCTTACATGTATTCAATTTTCACTAATAAAAGAACTACTTGTAGTTACATTTAATGACAGTACTCATATGTCTGTAAATTAATTTCCAACCCATCAGAGTAACTCGAACTATTAATGGTTTGATAAATATATCTATGCACACGGATTCAATATTCTATTAATATAATTCACAACAAATGAATAATTCAAGGAAAACACAGACAGATATTGCACTTATATGTGATGTATTTTAAGAAAAAATGTTCCTATTTATTTTTTTACATATTTTTTTATTATCTCAAAAATTAAAAAATATATTTGTCAAAATTTTGATTTTTTTAGAGAAATATTTAATTGTAAAAATGGTTAAATTAATATCGATACAATCAGTAAATGGATTTACTGAATTTTGAAATAACTAATTGATTATTTATTGTTTATTTTTGTCCTTTTTTTCACGTGTATCTAATCCCAAATACAGATTTAAATAACATGATGGTATAAAAAATATATAAAGAGGTGTAAAAATTAAAATCCACGTTGCGAATAGCAGCCCATATCTACACACTTTTTTAGTTGGGCTTCATACGACAGCCCAACAAGACATTCATCAGTAGTTCCGAGGTTCTTTCAACTTGAAGCGCCAACCTGAAAGGAACTCACCTTTGTGACTGCTTCTTTTCTCCAATCACCGGGTTTTCACTGCCGACTGCTCCGCCGCCGCCGGAGCCACCACATTCCTCTTTCCGACCTCGCTTCGGCATACACAGCTTCCGTTCAAACTCCACAAACTCCTCTCACCTTTGACTTTTGTTCACTACCCATTGCAATTCCAAGCACCAGCTTGCAACACATTCTTCTACCTCCCTTGTTACCACCACCCTTTACTTAACCCATCCTTAGTCGAAGAGTTTGTGCTTTCTAAATCACAAGCGTTTCGTGACTGAATCCCTTTTCTGAGCATCGCGTTAAAGTTACGTTTTTTCGAAGGTTCTCGTGATTTTCTCGAACTCATGGCCGCATGGTCTTCTAGAAAGTTACTGAGAGATGTTATTCTCAGAAGGTTAGATTCGAAGCAGCTTTCCGCCGTCAGATGTTTTTCTTCTGCGCCTCAAAGTGCTCCCAAAATTGGTCACTATTCCAAGAAGGTGCGTATTCTCATTAATTTTGTGTGTATGTATGGTGTTCGACATTATGCATTGTCGTGTTTATGTGTTTTGAGGTTGGAAGATGCTCGTTTCTTTTAGTATGCTGCAGTTTGCAAATGCGGGGTATGTAGTGTGATTTCGAAATTTAATGTGTTGAAAGATCTTGTATGGAATGTGTGTGTTGTTTGATTAAGGTTGTGGGTTGCATGTGCATGTAAATATTGTGGTATGTGTAGTTTTGTACACTCACTGATTCTTTGATTTGCAGGGAAGGTTGTTGACGGGAGCTACCATAGGTCTACTTATAGCTGGTGGAGCTTATGTGAGTACTGTGGATGAAGCTACTTTCTGGTACTTCATTTGGGAGTTTGAACGTTGAACGCATTTTTGCTTTGCTCTTCTAATTGTTCGTTTGATGTGTTATATTACTTATTTTTCATGAGGGAAAAACTGAAAACTTCTGTTCTCTGATGCTTTTACTCTGTGTAAGCTGCGGATTTATAATTGTAGAAAACAATTTTTAAGTGGTTTCATCAGAAAATAAATGCTTGATGCCTTGTTTGAAAAGGAAATGCATGCCTTGCAAGAGAATGATCAAGATTTTGAGTTATCTTTTTTTGCAGTGGATGGTTATTCTCGGCAACAAAACTCGTGAATCCTTTTTTTGCATTGTTGGATCCTGAGTTTGCCCACAACTTGGGTGTCTCAGCTGCAGCTCGTGGTTGGGTCCCAAGGGAGAAGAGGCCTGACGTACCAATCTTGGGGCTAGAAGTTTGGGGAAGAAAATTCTCCAACCCAGTAGGCCTTGCTGCAGGTTTTGACAAAAACGCTGAGGCTGTTGATGGTTTGCTTGCTCTGGGCTTTGGCTTTGTGGAGGTAGGCTCTGTTACTCCTGTTCCCCAGGAGGGCAATCCTAAACCTCGTATCTTTAGGTTGCGAGAAGAAGGGTAAGAGTTTATATTTTGTTTCTTTGCTCTTCTGCTTCTGATTAACAGTTTGAATCTGTTTTATATTTTCTTTTTGACTTCTCCAATGTCTTTGAAGCTGTTTATGCTGTCTACGTTGCTCTAAGACTGATTTATTTAACGTGCAGTGCTGTAATAAATAGATGTGGCTTTAATAGTGAGGGAATCGTTGCTGTTGCAAAGAGGTTGGGCGCTCAGCATGGTAAGAGGAAACTAGATGAAACTTCAAGCACTTCACCTTCTTCCAAAAATGAAGTCAAACAAGGTGGAAAAGCTGGCCCTGGCATTCTTGGTGTCAATCTTGGCAAGAACAAGACAAGTGAAGATGCTGCAGCAGATTATGTTCAAGGAGTTCATACACTGTCCCAATATGCTGATTATTTGGTAAATGGTCTTTTCTTATATATCTTTTATAGAAAAGAAAGGAAAGGTGGACAACCTTGTAGACTGTAGTTTATCGTGGTATGACTGGGTGCAGATTTTAATAAACTATACTCCTTTCGTGTCTAAACTCTAACGTGTTTGGTAACTTTTTTCATGCAGTTAGATAAATGCAGTCAAGGTAGTCTGTGACCTTTCCTTTTTTGTTTTAGGTTTGGCATGTATGTCATGCCTTTTTTGAAAAAAAAAAAAAAAAAAAAGGATTGCAATCCTATACTTATTAAATTGTGTCTTGAGTTTACGTATACTCTATATATTAAAAATGAACTTTTGCAGCATCTAAAAGCTAACCAATTGAAAGATAAGGTTTTTGTACATTTTTTTTTATTTTCTGAGGGAAGAGGTGTGGTTGAGGATTTATATCCAGGATCATTGCCTTTACTGCCTGGTTAATATCCTTGTCCTTGTCAAGGGTGTTACATATCGGGTACCAATTCCCTACTAGTTTAGAAAAGTGAGAAAACTCTTGTAGAAGAAGCTGAAGGGATGAGAGCGAAATCTATCAGGGACTGGGCATAGTCAACAGGGTGGGGGAAGTATGTGCCCGTATAGAAATAGATGGAAAAACACAGTCCCAATTTCTTTTAACTCGGCATTTCTGTGGCTTACTACGAATTTGTAGGACAAATTCTTGTCACTCTGTTCTGTTGTTTAATGCGCTTAATATCCTTTTCTAGGTGATTAATGTTTCATCGCCCAATACCCCTGGATTGCGCATGCTTCAAGGAAGAAAGCAACTAAAAGATCTTGTTAAGAAGGTAGAATTTGGAACTAGGATGCGAATCTTCTTCCATGCGTTTTTGTGTTGCATACTTGGGAGTTTGACTCTTGCAAAATTTCCCTTTTGTGAAGGTTCAGGCTGCTCGTGATGAAATGCAGTGGGGTGAGGAGGGCCCACCTCCATTGCTGGTAAAAATTGCGCCAGATTTGTCAAAAGAAGACCTTGAAGATATTGCTGCAGTAAGCATGTGCATGTAATTGTCATTCTTCTATGTTCATGTTCTGACTTTATAACAGTTTTTGCTTGATTATAGGTTGCCTTGGCTCTTCACTTGGATGGACTGGTATCTCTCTGCTCCATTACTAATTTCAATCAGTTCCCACTAAATGGAACTTAAAGCTTCTAATTTTACAATGTTTACTTCATTTGCTCTATTTATTTATTGTTTCTAGATTGTATCAAACACAACCATTTCAAGACCAGATCCTGTCAGTAAAAATCCATTGGCTTCAGAAACTGGTGGCTTGAGTGGAAAGCCTCTCTTCAACCTCTCCACCGACATCTTGAAGGAGATGTATCTCTTGACAAGGGTAAGTCTGGTGGTTTTACTGTGTTATTTGTAAATTATAGTGAGATAGAGTTGACATGTGCACAAAATCCCATGTCTCTAATGCATGAAATTACTCTGGATTATGCAAGCAATACAGTGTTCTAGATGCTAATTCACGGCTGCTGTATGGAAAATACTCAGAACATGATCGAATCTTTAAGTTCCTTTTGCTGTTAATTATTTCCAATATTTTTAATTATAGATTTGGCATGTGTATACTAGCACATAATAACATGACTAGCAAATACCTGTGAGGCTGTGACAAACACTTGGTTGCATTCTGTGTAGTACAGTGTGGCATCTCGTTGATTTGTTTTCCTCTTTCCTATACAGTTCAAGGTTTATTTCCCTATTTAGCCGTCTTGTTGATGCATCTCAAAATCATTAGAGCTCTTATCTTTTGTTCTCTAGCTCTATTTTTCTATTTTTGCACTGTTCTTTGTCATGCTTTGCTCGTATATGTTTGTCAGGCTTAACAACTTGGCCCTGTTATTTCATGTATACCAGGGCAAGATTCCTTTGATTGGTTGCGGCGGCATTAGCAGGTAAAATTTTCATGTTCATTTATTAGTGTAGTTGATTCCTAGCTATCTGCAGTATATATCTTTTTTGTTATTATTTAGAATAAAATGAAGTATACAAAATTTGTCTGAGATTTTATATTAATTTAGTGGGGAAGATGCATATAAGAAAATACGAGCTGGGGCAACTCTAGTTCAGCTCTATACTGCATTTGCTTATGGGGGACCCGCACTTATTCCTCAGATAAAGGTATGTACCAAAACTAATGTGTATGCACTAAAGTTCTCGTGCACCTATTCCTCAGATTATGGTTAACGACTCAAATCACTTAGTTTATGCACCGAAATTCTCATTCTCATTCTCATTCAATTGGTTTCAGGCTGAATTAGCTGCATGCCTGGAAAGGGATGGTTTCAAATCGATTCTTGATGCAGTTGGTGCAGATTGTAGGTGACTTTTGTCCCCCATCAGAATCCTGTGCTGCAAATGGTGATTAGAATCTTACGATTCGATACGTTTTGACTACTTTTATCTATTGGTATCATAAGAGAACTTTAAACAATTTTGTACCTTACGATACATGAATCAATACATGTAATTCGTATCACTGATTTGGTTCAATAATTCGTATGTTTGTACCTTTTTTCATCAGTTGTCCTGAAAAAAATTTCAAATAAGAAGGAATTTGAAGAATACTTGATAATTTATCCTATTTGATTATTTCACCTTTATTTTTCTTTCATTCATTGAATGCATGGACTAATCATCTTCCTTCTTCTAAAATAAAGATCAGAAACTTATAAATGATTGATAGTCTTGTTTTATATGAACTTATGCTTAAGTTGTTTTTACCAATTTATAGTTCAAATTTTTTACATGGAACATTATATATCATCTTAATAATGTAATTGAAATAATTTTTTGTATCTGAACCTTATTATTCGATGCAAAATTATGATTCATGATTCGTTTCCCGATCCAAAATCTGAATCTCGATTTTAGAATGTCTTGGCAATGCTGAAACTGCAAATATCGGATAAATCCATCAATAATGGAGAGAAATACTTTTTTTGGTTAAATCCATCAATAATCAAACGGCGTTTTCGCATGACACAGTTCAATGTTATTATTCAACTTGCATTGGCTAGTGGAAATACAAGTGTATTAGTGCCAGTGTATCTCATTTTTACTGTGTTATTTTATCAAGTTAAAATTTAATTATTAACATTATTATAATTTTTATTATTTTATATAATATTATATATAT
>Ga0123340_1000269_pt1 | contig 30305 bp, 10 predicted proteins | sample SirMexnodulemix_FD_89961 | JGI IMG/M metagenome (GOLD analysis project Ga0123340, IMG submission 89961) | Root nodule microbial communities of legume samples collected from Mexico - Siratro Mexico nodule mix | ecosystem: Host-associated > Plants > Roots > Nodule | place: Mexico: Nepantla...
AAACTTATGTAATTATATTAGTTTATGTCATTTTACATTTATCAACTAGTTTACATATATTTTTAATCCAATAAACTAATTTATTAGCTGTAAACTTATAAGTTACAAGTTTATTATAAGGTAGCTTATAAGCAAGTTCTGTTAAATAAATAGTTGATTTTTACATTTTTTTTAGAAAAAAAATTTGCAATTTTGATATAATTAATTTTACATCTATTTTATTTTGTTCTAACTGAACCTAAATTCATTTAAGACATAAGTAAAAAATACTTTAATTAATAAAAATGTAAAAGATTAAAAAAAATGCACGCAAAAATGAAAATTTTATTGAAATTCCCAAATACTGAGACTAAAATTGCAACAACAACAACAAATAGAAGAAACATAATCGTAGATGAAAAAAATGAAAGAAATCAAAATTATAATTTAACATAAAAAAATATTTAAAAAAAATACTGATTTTTACAACAGGTGCCTCTAATTCAAATTTTAAAACTTTCAAATATGCCTCTACCCTCTTATCCTTCAAAATTCAAAACTTTCATACTGTAACTCGATCGTAATTTCAAGTTTGTGACAGACCACCACAAATCCCTTCAACGAATATTTCTCTCACAAGTTTCAACCCTTTCTCGTTTTTTTTTAAATTTTTTCCACTATTAGTTTAATTGATTTTGTTTGTAGACTAGACAAAAGTTATTAAAAAAAATCTATTAAAATTAAAAATGTGTCTCAGTTTTATTTTGTATTAAATTTAATTTATTAAAGTTGATATTATGCTTATGTGATGACATATTGTCTATTTAGATGACTTAATGTTAATCTAATACAGTTAAGTCAGTTGGACGAAAGTGAAAGTTGAGTTTTTTCAATTGGTTTAAGACTTATATAATCGTTTTATTATGTTATTTTCAATTTTGTCATTGAACTTAATTATTTATTATGATTTTGACCCTATAATTTTTTTTTATTTTTAATTAAGTTATATATTATATATAAATTATTAATAATAAAGACATCACCATCTTATTTATTACATTCTTCTACTAAATTTTTACATGTTTTATCGTTCATGTCAACTTTTATATCATCCATATTTATAACAAGTTTTTCATTTAAAGTCAAGATCAAATGTCAACTTTCATAAGAGCTTAAGAATACGTTCTAAAATTTTTATATACATCAATAATATATAAGTTAATAACTTGATTTACATAGATTATTTGATTTAAAAGTTTATAAGTAATGATGTCTTAAATTTAGTTAATAACTACTACTTAGTATATAATAAAATACATATCATGCGGATTATTTAGTTATAAAGATAATATACAATTTTAAGATCTATTATAAGATTTTGAATTTTAACTTTAGTTGAAAAAGATATATAGTCATTTTACAACAAATAATATCATCTCATTCACAAGTAGACTACCAGGAAGTGGTCAATGAGGATTGTAATTATTATTTTCATTAATACACTAATATATTGTGCACCTATACTTTTAAAGGAAATAATATACAATACCCATGTTTCCTATTTATCATTCTCACTAAACTTATCACATGTTTTTTATATCACATTTTTCTCAAATTACAAATACATCAAATATCTTATCGTTAGAGTCATCTGAAATATTATCCGTTCTGAAATTTGAAATTTCGTCACGATTTTATTCTTAAAAGTCGTCTCAGAAGATTAAGGAAGGAAGAAGAATTTAAATTGACATTAGCCTTGACTCCTAAGCAATATCAGACTATTAGGTATACCAAAACAAGTCTCCCATTTGAGGGCTAAGGGAATGACAAGCGACGCCAATATTCCGACCTCAAGTCTATTGAAATAACATCGCTAGGGTCAATCACAACATCCGAGATATTATCTGCTTTAGAGCTTGAAACTCCGTCACGATTTTGTCCTTTAAAAAGGTGTTTAGAAAGGTTAAGAGAGAAAAGTGTATTTAAATTGATCTTATCCTAAACAATATGAGACTACTGGGAATACCGGGACAAACCCCTCAACTGAGAGCTAAGAGAACGAGATCTCTACAAACGATGTAAATGTTTCAATCTCAAATTCATTGAGATGACATCTCTAGCATCAATCACTACATTCGAGATATTATCCGAAGAACTTGTTCACATTTTTATTCTTGAAAGTCATCTAAGAAGGTTAAGTAAAGAAAGATTATTTAAACTAATTTAAACTATTAAAAACTATTAAGTTTACTGAAACAAATATAAAATAATATTTAATCACACTAATTATAATATTCAATCACACCAATAATTAATGAAACCAATATTTAGTTGAATCAACTTATGTTTTACAGTGACGTAAAATGAAACCAGTTGGACAATAGGAGGATTTCAGAACGAACAACATCAATAACAAATGGAGCAATGGTAATGAAAAAAAAAAAAAAAAGAAAAAAAGAAAAAAAAAAAAAAAAAAAAAGAGGAACGATAAAAAGAAACAAGAAGAAAAAAAAATAGTGGTTGCAAAAAAGAATTATGCAAAAAAAAAGGGGTATTCCAAAATGATTTTACAACATATACAAAGGTAGTTAGAGGTTTAAAAGAAACAACAACTCTAGAATAAACCTTCATTGAAATTCCAAAATAATGATAATTATTGGACAATTATCATAAAAAATTGTATTTATTTAGAAAAAAATCACCGTGTCATTTTCAACACAATTGTCCAATAATCATAATCATCATAAATATGTAATTTTCAACTAGTATCTCCATCTTTATTATTTATAAATACAAATAATAAATTAAAAAGTAATTATATTAATAGATAGATCGAGTAAATTCATGGATATTTTTTTTTCAAAACCAAAACTTAATACTTAATTTAATAAATAATGAATTTAATTGAATTTCAAAATATCTAATTTAAAATATTTGAATGGTGTTAGGTTGATTTAGACTTATGAATACTCGATTGTAAATGCTGTGAGGAAAAAGTATTTTTAAAATGTTTAACTGCTTCATTTTGCTTGGCTATAATAGGCCGAAATTTCAGTTTGAATGTAGTCAAGCACCAGTGGACATTTCACATTTATATTCTTCTAGACGGCTCATTTAAGTGTTTTTCTTTTCTTTTCTTTTCTTTTTCCATATTTCATTACATTACAGCTATGATTTTAGTACGATATAATTAGTTGTGATTAAGTTATGTTTGACTAATTGTATGACTTTGTTCTTCTTATTTAATTTTAATTACATGCATTTAATTCTTATAGTTTTTAATTACTGTAACATTTCTCATCTAATAATTAATATACATGTAATAAAATTGTTTTATATAATTGATTTTAGAATACATTGGACTAAATCTTAATTTGGGTCCATGTTTAACACTTCATGTGGGGTTTTGATTTCTTTATTTTTATTTTTAAAATTTTATTATTCATATTTTAGATTATTTTAAATTTTAATTCAGTGTTCAGTTTTGCATGTTTTACTTATTTATTTTGGTCCCGCGAATGTTAAGTCGAGATTTCCATTTATGGACCATAAAAAACAAAAAAGAAGCATAAATAAAATTGACAACTATGCAAAGTTATAGATTTTTTAAAGGAATAAAAAAAATACAGAGGCCAAAACTACATATAAGAATAACGGAATTGGAGGAGTCGTATAAACAGAGGTGGACTACGCATTAGGAATTTGTTGTGCTTAATTTGTAGGTAAGGATAAGAGCAGAATAATAACAATTCAGTAAAGCTCGTGACAAATCTGAAGCTATAAGGATTATAGGATTGCTTAGAGAAGGAGATTTAAGAGATAGAAAAGTAATGTGTTACCTAGTATATGAACATATTTTATCTGTGTTGAATTCGGTTATTATTTTTCTATGTTGATACATACTTTGTTGTATTATATATTATTATGAAAATTCTGGACTATATCATTGTTTTTTCTGTCAATTATATTATAGGATTGATTAGGTGTTAGGTCACTTACGTTTTTGTAATAGGATTGGAACACCCTAAAGTGTTCCCTTTAATTAATTTCATTTTTTCCCGTAAAAAAAAACATATAAGAATAATTGGAGAATAAAAAATATAAACAAGCCAAACAATCATAAAGAAAATATATAAATTTTTAAATAAAATAAAATAAATTTATAAAATAGAAGGAAAACTATTTTTTATTTCAGTATTTAATGTTTAAATATTTCTCTTTGTTCATATATGCAAATTAATGACATTACACTGCTTTATTACACTTTTATATAATGATATTACACTTTTATTACGCTCTTTTACTAATTATTGAAAGACTTTTTTGGGGATGAAAAACTAAATTTAAAAATTTGCATAATTATTATGAGAAATAATAAATGTGAGCAATTGAACTACATTATTGATCTCTCTTTCTAACCACCTAAGTGGCACTGATATTGGTTGAACTGTGTACATTATTTTACATATTTACAAAGTAAATCATAACAATAATTGAGGACACTGCAGAAGCAAACAAATCTTTGGGTAAGGCATTTAGAAGACAGTGCATTGAATCAAAGGCAAAGATAATGAAGTTTGTAAATAAACAACCCTCGTGTAGAATTGCACCTCTGGTGGCAGAAAATGATGGCTATCTGCAAAGATAGATACCTGCAAAAAAGGTATAAAGTGGGTCACTTATGCAGCTACCATCTTAATTAAAATGAGTAATGCACAGTGCTCACCAACAAATGACAACATTAATTATGATCAAATGACATGTGCAGTCTCATTCACAAAACATCATTCAGTGTCAAACATTCAACTGTTCCTTCTTAAAATCCAAGGACCAACAACATCCTATAAGAGTTCATAGGAGAAGACCATTGTGTCATCACCATACACTTGCTTTCACAACATCATTTCTCACAACATGGCCTCTCTCCGTTTTCTCTTCTTGGCTTTCTTCATTGTGCTGTCACTTCACAGCATTGGTGAGGTCCAAGCTAGTAGAAAACTTTTGGCTCCATCACTTCCTGATTTGGGAAACTTGCCTGTCTTTGAGTTTCCCCCAGGAACCCCATGGCCAGAATACAGGTTGCCTCCATTCTTGAAACCTAACTACCCTGCCATTCCCTCAAGTTACTACTTTTACACTCCACCTGCCACCACACAAACTGCCAAAACTTCTTCCAAGCCTTGAGGACATGCATGCAATTTGGCGTCTTCTTACATATATTGTTGTTATTAGCAGCAAAATAAAGGTTCATGGCCATGCACACCACCCTTCTCACCATCTTTACTTTCTGCTTTAATTTGTATTCCTTATCGATCCCATTTTATGTGCACAATGTTTGGTGTTTCAATGAAAAAAAAGTAACTTGTTTCTTAAATTTTACTACAAATACATCATGACTAGTTTCTTTAAGTACTCGTGTATTTTCATCCCAATCAAGGTTTTGTTTCATAGTTTCTACATTATCTAGACTACTTTTGTTTCAATGTTTCTTCATTATCTAAAATATTGTTTTGTTTCAGGGTTTTATATATAATATTTAATGTGAAAAAGAATTAGAAGTCTCGCGGCATAAACTTGGATACATTATGATTTGCCCCAGGCACATTTCATAATAGATCTTGAAAAGCTTTTTACTTTTCTTATTAAATCAATTATTTATTTTTTTAGTGGTTTTAGTTTACCCGGAAAAAAAAAATGAGATCTCAATGGTGTTTTTGTTCTCAAGTTCAAACTGTTTCAATTTTACTAGCAGTTGTTCTTTGATGTATTTACTTGATCCATCAAAACTCGAGTAATGTATAATAAATAAAATATAAAAATAAACAAAATACAAAAAGAGAAAAAATATAATTTGTGGCTGCTGGGATTCGAGCCCAGGTCTCCACGGCCACAACGTGGAATTCTTACCACTAAACTACAGCCACTTGATGTTTAATACACTAAAAATAAATACCGTCATAATCTGCATTTATTAGTTTTATTTTTTAAGTTTAGAACGAAAGGGAACACATAATAAAGGCGACTTTTCAATATGTAAAGAGCCGAAATCAAATTTAAATCACATGTATCTCACCCACTCGCCAAACTGGATATAGGATAAACCTAATAATTAGTTATATCTTATTTTATTACTAATAACTTACCTATTAGTATAATTATATGTTGTCCCATTATTAACGTAAATGAAATTAGGTTATAATATTTTAAAAATAAAGAGGTTTAAAACATAAAAAAGTTGTAATGATTAGACATTATGTGATCACATATTTTGTGAATGACTTATGCAGTGACAAACTTGTATTTTATCTATGTAATGTATAAAAGTTTGTTGGATTAACAAAAATTAGAGTATCATTAGTAAGATTAATCTCCAACTTAGTGGACTAAAGAAAATTTGTGGTAAGACAAAAAAAATGTATAAGTTTATGAGTGAAAAAATATAATTAAGAAACATTTCTTCAATCAAAATTATATAAAAAAAGTGGGGCAGGTATCAATTTGTCGTAGCACAGTAGACAGATATACAAAACCAAAGAAATGAGAGTTTGTTTAGGAATGGAAATATTAGTATAAAAGAAACATTTTATATCGGATATATGTAGGACCATTTATATCTATTATGAGTCCTACGTAGAATACAGTAAAATCTTATAATATAATACGTAAAATAGATGTGAAAGACATTTAAACTCTTCTTTAAAAAAATCTTATTTTATAAAAGATTATAGTATAAATTTTGAAATATCTGAAATGCAAGCAACAAGTAATAAATATTAAAAAGCAATAAAAAAAGCAGGAAAAAAATGACGGAAACGCGTAGCAAGCTAAAAATGAAAATAAATATGGAAAAGATAAAGAAAACAAAATTAAGATAATATTGACATTTCCTATAAACGTCTCAAAAATACGAATTACAAATAATTTCATTTTTGACGGTCCCGTTTTCTTTATTTTATGTTGTGCACTAAGAATTATTTATAATAAAAAATATTTTGTACTATTATGTCCTCTTAAATAATTATTTTAACATATTCTATCTTTTTTTAAAAATATACACCTTAATTATTTATTATATACTATTTTTTCCGCCTTATCCTTCAACCGGGAAAATTACTTTATACACTTTAATCATTTTGCCTTGTATTTTTTTAATTTGTGGATTAAATTTCAAAATTAATTTCTTTAGTACTCATACATTACACTTTTAAGAGTCTCTTCAGTACTTAATTCTGAATTGCGTAATTCTCATATTCTTTTACGAAAATCATGTTTTCATCATAAATTGTAAAAAAAAAAAATTACAACAAAACACTGATTTGTATAAGTTCATAAAAAATATATTAAATATATAAATCAAAATAAAAAATATCTCTAAAATATCAGTTTTCAGTTGTCAACATTTTCTTTATTCTCTCAATTTATATAATTAATTTTTGTTACATTCCCATCTATTACTTTATATAATAAACACAAGCATGAAAAACGGAGACTAATAAACAAAATAGAAGCAGAGGTAGGGAACTGAGGAACGACAACTCCCACACAGAGCACACAAGCATTTCCAGCAACCACGCGAACGCTGCGTAATTTCCTTCTCCAACGTTCGCATAATCTGTGAGATTCTCTATCTTTCCCTCAATGCCAAAAACCCATTCGCGATATTTCTATTTCATTTATGTATTTATTTACGCTAATTGAATACCAATGAGGTTTTGTTGTTTTTTTGTCTTTATATCTGAGTCATAGCAAATGATTTTTCTGATATTGTATGGTGGGTTCATTCAGTTTCAAGGAAAGTTAATATCTGATGTTTCTAAACTTTATAGGAAAATGTAATTCTTTGGTGGGTATATTGTATGTAGTTTAAGTTACTTGATAGATAGTATGGTGATTGGATTGGAATACATGTGACTTTGCAGGGGCTTATAATTGTGGTTGAATAGGATGGGGAGTGTTAGGGAAGGGAAGTTGAGGTTTTGTATAGACAGAGGAGGCACATTTACCGATGTGTATGCAGAAATCCCGGGTCGGTCTGATGGCCGGGTTTTGAAGCTTCTGTCAGTTGACCCTTTGAACTATGATGATGCACCGGTGGAAGGGATACGGAGGATCCTTGAAGAGTTCATTGGTGAGAAAATTCCACGCAATTCTAAGATACCCACTGATAAGATTGAGTGGATAAGGATGGGTACAACTGTGGCAACAAATGCACTTTTGGAGCGCAAGGGAGAAAGGATTGCAGTGTGTGTGACTCAAGGCTTTCGTGATTTGCTCCAGATTGGGAACCAGGCTCGCCCCAGTATATTTGACTTGACTGTGTCAAAGCCATCAAATCTCTATGAAGAAGTTGTGGAGGTTGACGAGAGAGTTCAGCTTGTTCAGTCTGAGGAAGAAGAAAAGCAGGGTGGTGCTTCTTCATTGCTGGTTAAAGGAATTTCAGGTGAGCTTGTCAGGATTGTGAAGCCTCTTGATGAAGAAGCGCTGAAGCCTATACTGAAAAGGTTATTGGAGAAAGGAATTAGCTGTTTGGCTGTTGTTCTAATCCATTCATACACTTATCCACAACATGAACAACAGGTTGAGAAGTTAGCTTTGAGTATGGGATTCAGACATGTTTCTATATCATCTGCTTTGAGTCCCATGGTTCGTGCTGTTCCTCGTGGTCTAACGGCTAGCGTGGATGCTTATCTGACCCCAGTTATTAAAGAATATCTATCAGGATTCATCTCCAAATTTGATGAGGGAATTGGAAAGTTGAATGTTTTGTTTATGCAATCAGATGGAGGACTTGCTCCTGAGAGTTCCTTCTCAGGGCACAAAGCAATTTTGTCTGGTCCTGCTGGAGGAGTTGTTGGTTACTCGCAAACTCTTTTTGGGCTTGAAACAGATAAGCCGTTGATTGGGTTTGATATGGGAGGAACATCTACAGATGTGAGTCGATATGCTGGTAGTTATGAGCAAGTGCTGGAAACCCAAATTGCTGGTGCCATCATTCAAGCACCTCAGCTTGACATAAACACTGTAGCTGCTGGCGGTGGTTCAAAGTTGAAGTTCCAATTTGGTGCCTTTCAAGTTGGACCCGAATCGGTAGGAGCACACCCTGGTCCTGTATGTTACAGGAAAGGTGGAGAGTTGGCAATTACTGATGCTAACCTAATTCTGGGATATGTTATTCCTGATTATTTCCCTTCTATATTTGGGCCAAATGAAGATCAGCCTCTTGACATCAAGTCAAGCAGAAGAGAATTTGAGGAGCTTGCTAGGCAAATAAATGCTCACCGGAGGAATCAAGATCCATCTTCAAAAGACATGACGGTAGAAGAGATTGCACTTGGGTTTGTGGATGTTGCCAATGAGACAATGTGTCGTCCAATAAGGCAGTTGACTGAAATGAAGGGACATGAGACAAAGAACCATTCACTTGCATGCTTTGGAGGTGCCGGACCTCAGCATGCTTGTGCTATTGCTAGGTCGTTAGGTATGAAAGAAGTTCTCATTCACAAATTGTGTGGGATCTTAAGTGCATATGGAATGGGATTGGCAAATGTTGTAGAAGAAGCGCAGGAGCCTTATTCTGCAGTATATGGTGCTAAATCTATTATTGAGGTCTCACAACGAGAAGCTGTTTTACTGAGACAGGTAAAGCAGAAGTTGAAAAATCAAGCATTTAAAGAGGAAAATATTTCTACAGAAACGTATTTAAACTTGAGATATGAAGGTACAGACACTGCCATTATGGTCAAAAGACAAGCTGAAGATGGACAATCATATGATTATGCCACTGAGTTTGAGAGATTGTTTCAGCAGGAGTACGGTTTTAAACTCCAGAACAGAAACATTGTGATCTGTGATGTTAGAGTTCGTGGTATAGGAGTTACCAATATATTGAGACCACAGGCTATAGAAGCTGCGTCTGGCAGTCCTATAGTCGAAGGCTACTATAAGGTTTACTTTGGGAATGGTTGGCTGGAAACACCTCTCTATAATCTTGAAAAGTTGGGCTATGGGCATATGATGTCTGGGCCAGCAATCATCATGAATGGAAATAGTACTGTGATTGTAGAGCCCAACTGTAGAGCCATCATAACCAAATATGGAAACATCAAGATTGAAATAGATTCCCCTTTAACCAGTGTTAAAATATCAGATAAAGTTGCAGATGTTGTACAGCTCTCCATCTTCAATCACCGATTTATGGGTATAGCTGAGCAGATGGGAAGGACACTACAAAGAACTTCCATTTCAACAAATATCAAAGAACGACTTGATTTTTCCTGTGCTCTATTTGACCCTAGTGGGGGCCTGGTTGCAAATGCACCTCATGTTCCTGTCCATCTAGGTGCCATGTCTAGTACAGTTCGGTGGCAGCTCAGTTACTGGGGTGACAATCTAAGTGAAGGAGATGTTTTGGTTACGAACCATCCATCAGCTGGAGGTAGCCATCTTCCTGATATAACTGTTATTACACCTGTTTTCTTCAATGGGAACTTGGTATTTTTTGTGGCAAATAGAGGGCATCATGCAGAGATCGGGGGTACTACTCCTGGAAGCATGCCTCCATTTTCAAAGTCCATATTAGAGGAAGGAGCTGCCATTAAGGCATTTAAGCTTGTGGAAAAAGGCATCTTTCAAGAAGAGGGAATCATTAAGCTTCTGCAGTTCCCTAGTTCTGATGGTCAGGGAAATAAGATCCCAGGATCTCGCAGGATTCAAGATAACTTATCAGATCTGCGAGCACAAGTAGCAGCAAATCAAAGAGGAATTGCTCTAGTTCAAGAGCTCATTGAGCAGTATGGTCTGGAAACTGTTCAGGCTTACATGAATTATGTACAGGCTAATGCAGAAGCAGCAGTAAGAGAGATGTTAAAGTCTGTTGGTCGTAGCATTTCATCCAAGTCAAATGAACTTGCAACTATCGAAGAAGAGGACTACATGGATGATAGATCCGTTATTCATTTGAAACTGAGCATTGACTCTAATAAAGGAGAAGCAGTTTTTGATTTTGCTGGGACAAGTGCTGAAGTTTATGGTAATTGGAATGCACCAGAAGCTGTAACAGCTGCAGCTGTCATATACTGTGTTCGTTGTTTAGTGAATGTTGATATTCCTCTCAATCAAGGTTGTTTGGCTCCAGTGAAGATTCTTATCCCAGAGGGCTCATTTCTCTCTCCTAGTGATACTGCTGCTGTGGTAGGAGGTAATGTCCTTACATCACAGAGGATAACTGATGTTATATTCACTGCATTTCAAGCCTCTGCATGTTCACAGGGATGTATGAATAATTTTACATTTGGAGATGATACCTTTGGTTACTATGAAACCATTGGAGGTGGAAGTGGAGCTGGTCCTACTTGGGATGGGACCAGTGGAGTACAGTGCCACATGACAAATACAAGAATGACTGATCCTGAGATTTTTGAGCAAAGATATCCAGTGATTCTACACAAGTTTGGACTTAGAGAAAACAGTGGTGGAGATGGATTTCATAAAGGAGGCGATGGTCTTCTTAGAGAAATAGAGTTTAGGCGCCCAGTAATTGTTAGCATTCTTTCTGAGAGGCGCGTCCATGCACCAAGAGGGCTCAAGGGAGGGAAAGATGGTGCTCGTGGAGCTAACTACCTTATAAGGAAAGATAAACGAAAGATTTATCTTGGTGGTAAGAATACTGTTGAGGTGCTTCCAGGGGAAGTTCTTCAAATTTTGACTCCTGGTGGTGGCGGATGGGGTTCTCCATTGTAAAGTTTCTCGTCTGTTGGATGAGAAAATTGTAAGAAACAACTTCATGTTTGCTGTTTTGGTTACATGACATCAAAAGTTGTGTTGTTATTATGGATTGATATCCTATACACATCAATAAAATAAAATAATTGAATCTCTATCTTAATATTTTTGTTAAATTATTTTCAGAACTTTTACCCTCAACTTGATCACACAAGTTTCTTCACAGTTCGTCTACGCAAGCTCTTTTTTATTTCATAATGTTGAGACATTTCTATCAAACATAGAATCTCTGCGATGTTTCTCAGAGATTGGATCCCCGATCTTCTATTCAGTCATCATACAAGTGAGCTGTAGAAAGGGGTTCTTGGGAGCAGACGTGAAACTCTTCTGCCGTCAGTATTTGAACCTGCAAGGCTTCTCAATTAAATCTATTGATATATTACCTTCAGTGTTCGTCTAGTTTTTGACAAGTAGCAATTTGAATGACGTCTGTCTTTGACGAATTTTTCCCTTTTGAGAAGTGACTTGTAAATATATAGTTTAACTCTCTCTAGAAGCATATACATCCACCCAAAAGAGCTTCGTACTACCTTGAGGAGATTCTCGAGGATTAAAAGGTAGGTCATATATATTGAGGAGCTTTTGGCTCTTCCATACAACAACATAACTTTAAATAATATCTAGATTATGCGTAAGGTGAGTTAGACAACTTAGAGAGTGTATCATACTTTGTCAACATATAGTATTTAATTCTTCATGCTATATAAGACACTGTATCCTCTGGTTTTGGTTGAATTGGGACTTGGATTCTTCTAGGATCTGCTTGATGAAATTTGGCTTCGGAGTCAAATCTTATAAGGGTATCTTACTGTGCCTTTTGTTTGTTGGATCAGCTTCTGTTTAACTAACAGGCTTCTGTTGTTGGAAATGAGGATTGTAGTATTTTGCTATTTTTTATTCTCCTTTGCGTTGGATAAACTTATTTGGTTGAAAGATTTTGCTACTGGACCAAGATTTTGCTATTGGTGCCATAAAACTGCAGATTAGGATGCATCCAATGGCCTCTTTCAGTCTCAGCGGCTGGCACAATTGGTCAGTTTCCTCTGCAATCCAAGATATCTTGATTAGAATTTATGGCACGAACTACATCAAGAAAATCTCTGAATTTCTGCTATTCATGATGAGACTCTAGTTGACAGTAAAAGTATTTTTAATTTCTTCACAGAAGTTGGAATGAGAAAACATGATAACAATAACCAATTCAATTATGGGGATGCCTAGATTTTCCATTGGTATATACTTGTGAGATTGGTTAGTCTTGCAGGCTAAAAACACTAGAAGTGATAACAAACTAATAATTTGAATGTGAATTTTGTTACTTGAAGCAAAGTTGTGGCCTAAGAAAGGGAAACGTACGCAAGTGTTGTTGCATGAGTCATGTGTCTTCCCTTGTAAGTTAATTCAACCTTCAGGTTTTGAAGGTAAAGTGTGATAATTTATTCTACCTGAAATTGGCCTTTTATTTGGCAAGTAGTCATCTAGCGTGTTTCTTCCTAAAACATGCAACAAAAGACCTGCAAAATGGTTGAATAGATGAATATCTATCTATGTATAGATAGAGTTGATTTTTGCAATGGAAGTATGCTCTTCCCTCGTTACTGATTTGGACATTTGATTAAGTTTGGATGTTGGACCTAAACCAGAAACAGTGGGACTAGAGTTTCGTCCATTGCATTTTGTACCCGCGTGTTTTAAACCTACACACCCCATGGGGTGGTGGTAAATTGACAAAACTACTCCGGCATTTTTTATTACACAATCCACTTTAGAAATATATTTCAGAATATACAACTCAGAATATATTAAACAATATATTAAGCAAGAATAAAATCCAAATCATAAACAAGAATAGAAAATTATAATTGTCTATTAATAAACTCAATTGTCTCCAAGACTAATATATGTAATGTAACTTTCAATATTTGGATAAACACATAAGGTGAAGACTATAACTTAGCCTTCTTTATATAATATGTAGATCACAATATGTCTGCAGTTAGTAAGACCATCCTGCAATTTTACTTGTTTTAATTTGAAATATATAATATAATTGATAACTAACTAAGAATACGAATGTAAAACATAACTGTACACATTTGAAAATATTTAAACAAAATATGATTTGTACATGTCTAAGACATATGAGTCGACGTAGACTGATATCTGTAGGAGATTTACTTCGTAATGAACATTATATGTAATAGTAATCGCATATCCCATATCAGACATGGTCATCTATTTGTCTACATTAGCATATGAAGACAGTAATAAGAGAATTATCATTGGAGAAGTTGGAAAAAAAGTTTGTAACGTATGTAATAAGTTATGGTTGACATCCTATCCAGCAGTAATAACATTTTTAGTTGGTCTACTAGTTCATTATCACCTAACAATGTAGCATATTCATCACAAGTCCAATTTTTTTTAAAAAGAAAGTCATTTTGACAAATGACCATGAATCTTCCACCATTCCCAACCATACAACAATAGATCGATAATTATAATGACCATTAACCTTCACATCAATAACATCAACTATGTAAGGGTGATTGTTATCTTTTTCCCTCTTCTTGTTTGACTTTCATATAGAAAAATTTTGCTTGACTTCCATATAGAAAAATTATCATGCATAGAATGAATAACATCAACTTGCTTAAAATATAATGAGTCAGATTTTATAGACTTATCAAATCTATTTCTCAACTTTTTTAGATTCCTTAACTTTTACCTTATTTACTGTTGTACATATTGATGTCATATACTTGAATGCAATTTTAAGTAACTTGTTCTTAATTGTTATTTTGTATACAATGTTAACTTGTTTAAAATGATTCAAAATAGCATCAAATTTTTGTTAAATATCAACTCAAAAGATAAATCATCTTTAAAATATTTAAAATAGCATTAAATTTTTGCTAAATAGTCAACTCAAAATATGAATCATAATAGAATATTAGAAAAATTTAGAATATTTCTCGTAACAAGAATTGTCTTTAGAAAAATGCTATCAAAGTTGCATGTACAAAAACTACTCATTTTATTATATATAACAAGATAATTAATTACTCATTTTAACATCGTATTTTTTTTATAAATATATATTTAGTTTTTATTTTACGTTTATAACGACTTCTATCAATAGATTGAAGTGAAATAATTTTATTGTATTTTGTTAATTATTTGTTATTTGAAAATTATATTTTGTCTGACCAAGATGAGCTATATGCAGTACACAACTTTCCTACAAACCAACATATTTATCATTAAATTGTTTTTGTCCCAATCCAAAAGTTGCCGACATTTCTATATACTTTATAATTAATCTGTAACTTCCTTGGCTTAGCTAGGTCATTTCAAGCTAACAACTACTGCAACTTATTATCTCTTCTTTTTCTTTAACAATATTTAAATAGAATAAAAAATATCCCTCTCTCTCTCGTCCCCAAGTTTGCAAGTTCAACATGCTAAATATTAGTAGATAATAACACTTGAAACTCTAATTTGGCAAAGTCACAGTGTTTGTCCAGTACTAATTTTATTAAGTACCAGTGACAATTACGTGCAAGCAATTTTAAAAAAGAAAAAGAAAATAATAAAATAATTTTCTTATAAGACTGCTATATAACCAACCACTCGTTAGTCCTCACAAGAATTAAGGTGGAAAAAAAATTGTCCTTTTGGGTTTTTGGTGGGTTGGGCCAGAACAAAAAGAGGTGAGTCCAGCAACACCGACATAGGAGCCGCCATGAAAATAAAATCTATGCAAACAAAAAAGTAAAACAAGAACCGCGTCAAAGAGTCAAAATTTAGAAAAACATGTTTTTTCCTCTTACGTTACATATAAATCCTTAGTCAAAGTTCCAACCTCTTCTCACCTAACCCTTCATTAATCATCTCCAATCCGATCTCTTCTTCCATTCCCATGTTACTCTGATTCTTTCTCTCTCACATGGAGCTTCATCCCAGAAAGTTGAAGTCATATGAACCTCCATTGGGTTCTGTTGACCCATCTGATGTTTGGAATGGAAGTCCTCCCAAAAACCACAAAACAACCACATACTTGATCGTCTGTTTTTCCATTGTAGCAGCCGTTTTCGTTGTCCTCTGCTCCTACGCCATCTATGTCAAGTTTTTCTCTCGTGGGAACAGGTCTGTGAGGAGAACCTTGTCACGGCCTCAAACTGAGGAAGATTTCTTGGACGAGGAAGAACATGGCCCTGTGGTTGACCACCCGATCTGGTACATCCGCACCACTGGCCTCCAACAATCAGTGATCGGAGCCATCACCGTTTGCAAGTACAAGAAAGATGAAGGCTTGATTGAAGGGTCGGAGTGTTCCGTTTGTTTGAGCGAGTTTGAAGAGGATGAAAGTCTCAGACTTTTGCCAAAGTGTAACCACGCTTTTCACTTGCCTTGCATTGACACCTGGCTCAGATCGCACACCAATTGCCCCATGTGCCGTGCTCCTATTGTTACTGACCCCACAAGGGTTCCATCCATGGACCCCAATGCTTTTGGTTCGAGGTCTTTTGTGGAGATGGATGTTTCGGAAAGTCGTGGTGGAGGTGAACATGAACATGCTCATGCTCATGCTCAAGCTCAAGCTCAAGCTCAACATGGTGATGATTTGTTGAGGGGTGAGGAAGAGGAAGAAGTTGAAGTGTGTGAAACTGAGAACTTGGCTTCAGAAGTGGTGGCTGTGCAGCCAAGAAGATCAGTGTCTCTGGATTCTTCTGCTGCTGCTAAGATCAGTCTTGCTCTTGCAACTGTTGTGTCAGGAGATTCTCATGGGAATACCTCAAAGAGGGTTAAAGGTGGTTGCAGTTCTTCTTCTTCTTCTTCTTCTTCTGCTAGTTCCATCAAGAGGTCTCGATCCTTCAATGCCAGACATTTAATATCATGGTATAGCCGCAGCCAGAGAAAGCCAAACGCTCCATTGAGAAGCTTCTGATTGTTTGGAAGTTGAAACTCTTGGCTCTGTAAGTTCTCAAGAAAAATTATTAGGTACTCTGGAACCTCCTGTGATTTATAGTCTTCATAAATCTCTATATAACATACACTCAACTTTTTCTGGTGTTTATGAAAAAGATTAACAACACTTAATTATACGTTACATAGAGATTAATGAGGATCATAAACCTTACAGTTTTCCAGTGTTTTCCAACTAGAGTGTAGTTTCTGACTCTCAACAAGGTGAGGGTTTGAAGGGTTTCTGTGTGAATGAACGAAATAGGCCATGTGATGATCAAGTGTACCTAGCAAGTATAATGGCAAAGCAAAGGTTGTGAATGAATTGGAGGATTATCCTTTGCCTTGTTTGGCTCACAAGGTACTATGTGTGATGTGTGTTCAGTTTTCTAAGAGGCAATTTACCAACCAATTTATGTGTATACCTTTTTTCTCATCCAACATGATGCATGGATGCTGAAAATAAATGCAGGGCATATTGTCTAACATTCTGCAATTAATGTATAGTAATATCTTCCAGTACTCTGAAAATTATGGAATCGTGTTTGCACAATTTGATCCTAGTCGAAAGGTAAAAATTACTGATAATGAAAACTAAACTAGCAAACAAGGTTTAGGTTACAAATTGCAATTGCTATCACAATTTGATGATGAAGGAGTTTTCAGAAACTCAAAATTCACATTGTAACATGTTTTAAGATCTCTTTCAGTGGATAGTTGAAAAAAATGATACAATTTGGTCATGTAATAAAGCCATGACATGAGACAACAAACAATTCCTCTCTTATGATTTGGTATGGGACAACCAGGAATGAAAACGCATTTATGAATTTAGATAATGAATATTTCAGTATTTGCAGCTTATTCATGTTTTTTATTGCCAATAAATTTCTTAGGCAGATTCGAAAAACCAAAAGAATTAGTTTTAATCCGCCCAAAAAAATTAAATTGAACTAGATTATTCTTTGGACAATCTATTTAGCCATGTCTTAAATCAATTTAGTTTTAATTATTTCATAGACTTATAGATTGACTTACAATTGCTATGAATGATTTCTTACAAAATTGTAACATAGAGTGAATTGAATTATTTATTAGAAAATAGTAAATATATATATATATATTAGAAAATATTGTGAGATGTAAATGAATGTAAAAAATCTGACCTTTTATTTTTATGTTGTTTTTAATTTTTATTTTATAAATTTAATAATGAGAATGAGTGAGAATGACTTCTTTTCAACTCTTTTACGCTCCCTTACCCTCCGTTTTTATTTTTAATATATATATATATATATATTAATGAGGAGAAGTGAAAGAAAATTGAATTCTAATATATATTATTCATGGACCACACATTCGTAATAATCTGAATTGTTAATTTGAAATTAAATAGACTCAGAGTAAGAATACTTGTTCTTAGATTAAGTGGATCTCTTCTCTTCTTTTTATTACATCATTATTTACTTCTTTTATAGGTTTCTTCCTTCTCTTATTTTATCAATTTTTTTTCTTAGTAATACATCCTAAAATTGGGATACTCGGACCACTACTCAAATTAAAATATGTCAAGATATCAATAAAATAATTTTCTTTTAATATTTTCCATGCTTCATATATAGTTGGTTTTTCAACAATCAGTGGTATTTAGATTAGCTTACTTTTGAGATTAAGAAAATAACATTTTTTTATTTGTTTTAAATCACATGTTCTTTTAAACAATTGTATATTGAGTATAATATTGAATTCTTTAAGTTTATTATGTATAAATTATTTAGATTGATAATATTAAATTATTTGATATTTATTTATTACAGTGTTATATTATAATTTAGTTGGGAGAAATTAAGATTGGGAAATTTATATAAATATAAAAACCTGCAATTTATATAAAGTTGAAACCCATATGAATATTATAAAAAATAAATAAAATTGTTGGGATGTTTTTGGAAATATATTTTGAAAATGTTATATGGAGGAGCTTGTCATTTAATTTTATTAATGTATTATATAACAAAATATTACATATTTATAATATTTTAATTTTAATTTTCGAAATCTAAATAATAAATATTTTTATATTTATATAAAAGATATTTCTAAAAAACTTAAGAGATTTTCTAAAAATTAATTTAAATAAAAAATATTGAATAAATATTCTTAAACATTACTCCTTCATCAAATCTAACACAAAACTTTAGTTTATTACATGAACTTTGAATATTTCTAATTTATTTGATCTTAAATCACACAAAGTTTATTTTCAAAAGGCATCTTATAAACTTCTCTTAATAATTGAGCGACACTTGATAATTTTTATTAATTTTAAGAGCATATAAGATATAAAAAAATTAATTTAATATTTGAATGAATTTTAATTGCTATTATTCTTATACTTTCACAACAATTTACAATTTATTCTCCATACTTAATTTGTAGTTTAGAAATATCTGATTTATTGAGTTGTTGCTGGATGAGTCATGTAATTTGGACAACCAATTCCTATAAGTCAATCTTTTTGTGGATTTGTTAGTAATATCACAAGAAGTAGTTTCTTTTTTTATTTATTCTCAAAGTAATTATAGACAATTTTTTTTAATAAGTAATAAATGTTTCATATTTCTTTAGTATGATTATCAAAATTTTCTCGACTAATTTATAATGGAAAAACTCCTTATACAATAATTTTATGTTGTTAGCTATACTTAATAATTTATTTGAGTATTATTTAATTGTTTTAAATTCTTTCATTTTCGGCAACTCAAACTCCTTTATTAAATTTAACAGTTTCATGTCTGAATTTTCTTGTTTCCTACAAATTCTCCTTTCAAATAATTTAAAATTTCTTTGGATCATGATTCTGATAAAGATATTTGTGAAACACCAACAAATATAATTTCACATTTATCTTGTTTTTTTTTTTCTCTTTTGCATTTTGATTGGTCATGGTAAGATTTTCTAACAGTGGATTAACGATGTAATTGTTTTTTACAACTTCTCATAAGTTTAGCTCCTCTAGATCAATTTGTATAGCCTATATATGATAGCTTTCATCACTAAAGTGTAGAATAACGAGTTATGAAAAATTGTTCTCCTTCCATCATAGATCTTGCATGAATGAATGTTAACTTTTGATGGTATGAGATTTTGAATTTTAGAAATATATTTTAGATATATTGTATGGAGAAACTTATTATTTTATTTTACTTATGTACTTTATATACATGTGTATCAAATAATCTTAATTTCTTAAATCTAAATAATAGATAAATATTATACAAAAGATATTTCTAAAAAAATCATAAAAACTAATTGAAATAAAAATATTAAACAAATATTCCTAAAAAAATGTAAATGTCAAAATTGTTAACCTGACCTAGAAGAAAAATATGCCAACCCTGGTCCTCTTTGTTTTCATCAAACCTCTTCCAAAGTCTAATTTGTGACATATGTGATAGTTACGCGACAACAAATGAACACATGAATGGTGGCTAACTTAACGTTAGACACGTTTCAGATAGCTATGAACCGAGTCATGATAAGAATGTCACCCCATTTCCTTCAACTTTAAGTGCCAAGCCTTACTCATATTGGTCACTTTCCAACTTTCTCTTCATTATCACTTATTTAGTTTCTATAATGGCTACAACAGCTTGTGAGGTTGGCCAAGTACAATCCAATAATAGAAAAAGTTTCACAAGCGTGAAAGCACTCACTGAATCGCCAGAACTCACTTCCCTCCCACCTTCATACACTTACACCACCAATTCAGATGATGAAATAGTGGCAGACCCAGATGAAGATGATCCAATTCCTGTCATTGATTATTCTCTCTTGGTCGCTGGCACACCTGATCAGAGGGCCAAAACCATCCAGGACTTAGGCAAGGCTTGTGAGGAGTGGGGGTTCTTCATGCTCACCAATTACTTTGTGTCAAAGAGCATCATGGAGAAAATGGTTGATCAAGTGTTTGCTTTCTTCAATCTTAGAGAGGAAGAGAAACAAGAGTATGCAGGTAAGGATGTGATGGACCCTATAAGGTATGGCACCAGCTCCAATGTTTCAATGGACAAAGTCTTATTCTGGAGGGATTTCCTTAAAATCGTGGTGCACCCAGAATTTCACTCTCCTGACAAACCACCTGGCTTCAGGTTCTACCTCAGTTTCTTCCACCTTTTTAAGAGCCTCTTTGATGACAGTTACTTATAACTTCTTAAAGATTCTTAAATTTAAGCACCAACTCTTAACATCATAGGATCAAATCTTATATAAGAATAATTGCTTCTATAAAAACAGTTGCTTATTCCTTAAGATGTCGCATGCTAAAGTCTAAGATACATATTTAGATATTTATAAAGAAATCATAAAGCATGATAAGCATATACTTAATTCTGCCAATACAAATTTAAACATACTTCAAATCTATATATATGTGGTATTGGATTATTGTTGATGTTAAATGCAGAAGAATGTGTATTAAGTAGTAACTAAGATATTAGGTATGCTAAATTTGGAATGTTTTGCTGTGAAGGGAAGCATTAGCAGAGTACAGTAGAAGAACCTGGAAACTGGGAAAGGACCTACTGAAAGGAATATCGGAAAGCTTGGGATTGGAAGCCAATTACATAGAGGACACAATGAACCTAGATTCTGGTTTACAAATGATAGCTGCAAATCTATATCCACCTTGTCCACAACCTGAGCTTGCAATAGGAATACCGCCCCATTCTGATCATGGCCTCTTGAACCTCCTCATGCAGAACGGGGTTAGTGGCCTTCAAGTGCTTCACAATGGCAAGTGGATCAATGTCAGTTCCACTTCAAACTGCTTGCTAGCCTTTGTGTCTGATCATCTTGAGGTACATAATAACAAATCCTGGTTAAAATTGTGTTGTATTAGGTACATATGGCTAGCCCAATAAGATCTGTAAATATGAGTTATGTGTAATTCATTTTATCATAGACTTAGTTTCTCTAATTAGCCTATGCTTATGATATCTATCCCTTTCATCCTCTGATTACCAACAACAGCTAAAGATTTTGTTTCTTTTCTAACAGCAATTTTAACTGTGGCATCCTCTTACCCTTTTGCTTTTGCAATAGGTTGTGAGCAATGGCAAGTACAAGAGTGTGGTGCATCGAGCAGTAGTGAGCAACAAAGCTACAAGAATTTCTTTAGCAGTAGTAGTTGCACCCTCCTTGGACACTGTGGTGGAACCGGCTAAAGAGCTGCTAGACAATCAAAGCAATCCTGCAGCCTACATTGGGATGAAACATAGAGACTATTTGCAACTTCAGAGCAGCAACCGGCTCAATGGGAAGTCTGTGCTAGACAAAGTTAAAATCTGAATGTGAATCAGAGTTACCTTAGGCAATAGCCTCAAAAGTTAGTGTTTGAGGCCTATGTTTTATAAACTATAATAAGCCAGCCAAAGGGATCTAGTTTTATATGATGAATCAGATGAGGACATCTTGATTGATTTTACATCCCCGGACTATGCAAATTCCATTTCTAAAGTGCAAGATTAATTTTACCTGCTTAATAAAATGAAAATTTTCCTGCTTTTTTCTTTTTTATATTTAAAATGCAGAGTATTAAAAGAAAATCTGTTATGTTTCTATTTATTCGAAGCCTTTTACCAATTGTTAATAGTAGTTCAAAAAGGAAGTGGCAATGCCAGATCTTAAGGGAGGGAAGAGTTGATAGAAAATATTTCTAATGTTTTGGTTTTATGGACATATCTCAAAGAAAAAAAGTACTGTGAAACTAAAGAAATTAAGGCTTACATCATGCTACCTTTCCTAGCACTTTCCTCCATTCGTATTAATGATAAATATTAAATTATGTATTATCATGTAGATGTAGTTGTTAGATGACGTTTGACTAATTGTTCAGTAATCCCTGTCCATTGGCGTAAATTTGGGAGAAAAATGAAGTTGGCACTATAATAAGTTATTATATATAAATTATTATACTTGCTAATCTCTATTTTTATGGGACTTTTTACTGTTACATTCTTATTAAGAGTGTTAGGCAGGATAACAGTGTAATTTATACAAATAATTGAGCCATTCATTGAAATTAGCACATCTTAATCTTGACACAGTTGACATCTTTTCATTTCATAGCCAATATTACCATGACTATCGAAACAAATAATGAAATATACAGATTAAGCCTTCAAAAGCTTATCCTTATCAAGTTCATATTATAGTATTCATCCTCATCACTTGTCTTGTCTCACATTCTTCATTGCATATCACATCCGGTTCTACCTTCAAACTCCACCATCAAAGGAAAGTTCCATCTTCGACACCACTTACAACTTCATACACCAACTGCTCCAAGACACGTTTCTTCCACTCCAGGATCTCCATTATGCACTTGGAGCCCTTGAAGGGCACACATGGTTCATGTCATGAGTTCCATTGGCACGAAGGACGTGAAGGGTCATGGAACTCTAATGCTTTGGCATGGCTTGAGGCTGTGACTTATGGCACCACCTTCATGAGAGAGGTTTAACTCCTGTCTCATAATCATTACAACTATGACAATTTGTGGTATGGCTATGTGCTAGGTCCCATTTGTGGCTTGCATAAGACGAACAATTTCTCATGTTGCCCTCGTGGGCTTGTGGGCTAGCAAGTTGATGGAGGACACGTTTAATGGGCCATCAATTATTGAAAGATTTGTTGGAGGTGATGAAGATGGGCCAGTGTTATTTGATGAGGCTGTAGTTATTTGAGGAACAATGAGGGTGGCATGTCAAGGGAAAGAAGCATGGAGGTGTATGATCTTTGATAGAGCTCGTAACAACATTTGAAAGAAGAGAAAAAATCTTGAATTTTATTGCTAACCTTAAATCAAATCCAATAGCCATGTAGTAAAGAATGACGTTAAGGAATAGAAAGAATTTAATTGCAAATAATTATAACTAGAGGTTATTAGGAGAACCTTTGAGTATCAAAGTGTGAGTCTAAGTTCCATATTTAAGTAGAAATAAGTAAGTGTCGGAATGGGTAATGGTTGTAGGAACTATCACTAATTATGTGAGCTTAAAGGGAGTGATGTAGGAATCAATTATATGCATGACTCTGTTTTATAGGAGAGGGCCAATATCTTTTAAGAATGAAGCGATTGTGGCAAAAATATTTCAAAAGGAGTGTGCTAGGATGGAAGGTTGCTGGTCCATGGTAACTGATGCCAATAATTTCTCCTTTTATAAGCACCTAAATGGTTATTAAGCTCAACAATCTATTTATTAGCAATATACATGTAGGGACTCATATCCTATGTCCCTCTTTTTCATGTTCCCAATTATGTCCCCTGATAAAGTAATTTAACTAAACAAAATAAAATATTGCCAAAGAGATGTAATGGTTTTAGCTGGCACTTTGGGGAATTTTATTTGAAGATTAGATTGAATTGGGAACTAAGAAATAAGTTTGAATTTGAATACATACTTCATGAGATCCATAATTTTTCCACTACAAAATTTGTCATATTATATATTATATCTATATATGCCCCCAAATATTCATCTATCAAGCAAAAGAAGCACCATAAAATAAATAGTCATAGTCACATTCACATTCACACTCAAAAAAAGGTCAATCACCATATGAAAAGTTAAGCTATTGAGTTGGACAGATATTTTGAACATGGTGCTCAGTTGGCCAACATGTTTGTCATGGAAAGAAACAGCGGTGTGATGGAATTCTTTCCCAAATGTTGATTGAAACTTGCTGGTTATGGAGATGAAACATCAAGGAATCTGGAGGGACCCAAGTGGAGATGACTGTCTGTCCATATTCAGAAGATAACCAGAGATGCCTATCTATATTCAGGAATGCTAGAATTGGACACAATGAAATCCCTTTTTCAGAGTGAGCTACAAAAGTTTTGACTGAAGTCATGACAAGGAAGATTCAAAAAAATTCAACTAAGAGAAAAGCTTCTACTTATTTTGGTTGTGCTTGTCACTAGATAAGCAACATACATTTTTCTTATGTTTATATCACCAAGGTTGTTAAATTGAAGTCTTCATATTTATACACGTCTGTCTCAAGGTGGGAATCATATCAAAATGCACATCACTGGTTAGCATTTATCTTTGTATATTTGCTATGACAAAGCAATGGAAAGCAGTGATCATTAGATGTAGTGTGAAAATCTTCAAGAAAAACGAGATCAGAAGAAGGAAATTTTGAATAGTTTTGGCTCAGCATGTCTATTAGAGTGATCTTCCAGGATCCACCAAACAATAGGTGGATCCCATAGAATGATTATTGCAATGAGACAAATATGAATCCATTATTGAAATGGGTCTATAATGAAGTCAGGGATTCTTCAATTTCAGTCAATGGAATGCAACTTCTGCTATGGTGTCAATGCACCATGCACTTGCATTCTATTCTGATGTACCTTTTCCTTAATCAGTTAGCCACAATTTCATCATCCTTTAGTGCTCTTTGTCACAGAAAGCAACCCCTGCTTCTATTAAGTCGATGCATGGTGATTCTCCACATTGTAAAAAATCAAAACCATATTTGGGAATGTTAACAAATCAATTCCACACCAATAATGCAATTGCAATATCCTCTGGCATTCTTTACATTGTTGGTTGTGGTTGCTGGGTTCATTTTGTTGGCTAGCTCGCAAATGAACGTGCAACTAATTATTATGTCATCCACGACAGAAACCTAACAAAATTAAAATTTCTCTAACATTATACCAAAATAGGTAAAAAATTTGAAACAGTTACATTACTAACACATGATTGTTGTCAGAAAAAAGGTAACTGTAGTTAGGGATCATTAACAGATTACTGTAACATAACACTTACATTTTACTTCACTGCAAAGTCAGAATATACAATACATCATATTTTCTTCCCTCTTCTTCTTTATATATTTATACTATGCTGGTTCTATTTTACATCATTTTCTTATTGGGTCCAATAAATTATGCCCTATTCTGTTTTTCTATCCATAATAATCCTTTCAAAGATTTGTAAACTATTGACTTTCTGTTCAGTCTATATTTCTCAAACTACAACAACATAGGAATATTTGTTCAGATTTGGTCAAGCCAGAAAGAGAATGTTTGTTCCATAAATAGGAACCTTTATGCAGTGAATTCTCAATCAAATAGGATTTCTTCAGATGACTCAAATACATGAAAGGACTTTATTTTTTTCAGTTCTAGTAAAGTCTCATGAATAAATTGTTGTACCATAGCATAGCATATTTTACTATGGATGTGGCAAAGCACCATTTTCAAAATTGATTTCAGTGGTGCAGAAAGCTGACCAATTATTTTGAGGGCTTCCATTGAAAGCTGATAAATAGGAACCATTGTCCAATATGCTTATAAATTTTTCTTATTCTATATGGCAAAGACTATAAATGTAACAAGAACCTTCAAAGAAAAGTGAGTTCAAAGCATTGAAATAGTTAACACTGTACATTAATTGTTAACCCCAAGAAACAAAAGCTAGATTTACCCCAATAATTGTACATTGTGGATTAAATGATTGCTGCAATATGGTTAAAATTTCAGCCGAATTCATAAAACATGGAATGTGCATTATTATTGGCATGGGAATGGATGAAGAAATGGAGAGAAAAATGAAAAATTAGAAATGGAGAGGGCATGTATGTGTAGATTGTAGTGAAGGGATGAATGCATGATGGTTGAGGCATGTGGGGCAAGAATTGGAGCCTACGAGGCTCAACTCCCACTGCTTACATTGAATCTCTCCCTTTCACATATTTTCACAAACTATCATCAATCTATGTGTACATTTATATGTTATAATTCATAAAATCTTAAAATATATATTTAAATTTTCAAGGACAAAAATAATTATATTTTTTTAGAGAAATACTCAATAGTTTAGAAATATTACAAGGATGCAAATATCCTAATTTATAATATAAAAATAAATGGTATTATGAAGAGATTGAAGGATATTGATAAGGTAATTGGCAGTTGGCCCCAATGCCATTCCTATCCTCATGGTTGTTAGGAAGCATGTATTATATATTATGTTATATGTCTTATTCTTTATTCAATTTTTTAATCAAAACCTCACTCACACATTACAATAATTTCATCTCCCACGATTGCAACAATTTTCTAATCTTCTTTATGACACATATATTAAATATAAACACTTTAAAATTTGAACAGTGGTTTTCTTTTTAAATGTTTGTATGAGTTTTAGATTCAAGTTTTACTATCTTGGTTGTAAAAAATGTACTTGTTATGCATAAAATAACTGTAATTAATGTTTGGAGTAGCAATAACTATACATAAATATACGTTTACTGATGGGTTAATTAACTTATTGGTCACATAAAATAATAATGTTTTGATTTTGATTTTGATTTTTTTGTCTATTTTTTATAGCTTTAGTTTATATTGTTAACTTTTTTTTTCTCATTAAACATCCTCATGATTATTTTCATTTAAATTTAGTTAAAACACATTCTGAGTCAGACTAAAAAGTTATCACTCTTTTAGAATTTAGATCGACCTGTTACAATTTTTTGGACTGCACAAATCAAGTGCATTTCATGTTCAAACTTTTTAACTTTTTTTAGATGGATTATGAAGGGTGAGCATTATAAGTACATTTGTTTTGACCACAATTAAGAAATCGTTAAATCAATAATTTCAGTAGTTCTGAGTTCTTATTGAACTAATTTGTTTAAATTTAAGATATTTTTCAATTAAATATTATAAACCACATATATAATCAAGCAGCAAAGGATGTGGCACACTCCTTAACCGATATTAGTAATCTATTTTTAAAATTTTATATTACTAAACTAAATTTATGCAACCTCTACTAAATATAAAACTAATAAAAAGTGAGCATCCACGTCAATTTATTTATTAATAAAAAGTGTGCTATGAAAAATGTAAAAATAGTTTAATAATAATATTTTTTTCGTAAGTGGACAATAAATTCTAATATCATAAGTAATTGCATTTGTTTTTTATGGAGATGATGGATAGAATTGTCAAATGCATCGATCTGTTTAGCTGAATTTCTTACAAAATTAGGTGCTATTAGTTTGACTTGTCTCATCAATCACATCAACCTAACTTAAATTTACTTATTTTAACTTTTGAAAAGTAATTGGATTAGTGTATTCAACTTATTTAATTATAAGCACCAACATGACTTGTCTCATCAATCACATCACCCTAATTTAAATTAACTTATTTCAGCTTTTGGAAAATAGTTATGTTCGTGTATTTAACTTATAGGGACCAACATCATACTGCTCACTACATCAACATTTGATAGGGTGGGACGCATCATAAAAGGGTTGCATGAAGAAGGAAACGGAGACAAAATCACCATTAATTATGTGGGATTGAGACACAGACTCAAGTACACTATACACAATACAATATACCCTCTTACATTATGATATTTCACACAAGAAAATAATAATAAATAAGATAATTAATAAAAACAACTTCTACAATATACCTTTACATTTTTTCTTTATAAATAATAAAGATATAAACAGCAGATACTAAGTTGTGTTTCCACCTAATTAAGTTGTAATTTGCAATTTATCAATGATGCTGAAGAATATTCTTATCTATTCGTCTTACCTATTAAATTAATATAAACATTGATTTTTGATAATATTTGAATAAAATTGTAATTATTGCATTGAAAGCGATAAATGATAGTTAATTTGTAAAATTCTCATAGTTTTAAACGATACACAAAGTAAAATGAAGAAAGTAATTCAACTTTTTGCCCCTACTTTTAATGTTTTTTAAAATTTCATTCTCACGTACTGGTTATCTTTTACTAATTTTAATGTTTACAATAGCTTATTTTAATCATTAAAAAATAACATTTAAAATTAAAGCATTTACTTATAATTAAGTGTTTTCAAGGACGCATTATGAATATGCTGATTTTTAGGTAGAGTTTTTCATAATAGTTGTACGAATATGTAATAGGGTTTTCCTTTTGGGTTGATCATGAACACGTAATTGGTTCAGTGCATGAGTAACTAGAACATTGAACCCGTTCCGTGTAAAAGCAATCCAAATTTTAATAAACAAATTCAGAATGAAAAGAAAGAGAGAAAATAGAAAGTGAAAGACAGTTTTTATATGATTATAGATGAACGTGTAATTAATTCAAAAATTACTTTCTTTTAGTGCACATATTCTTTGTTCTGGTAGTAAATTTTGTGAAAATTTGTTCTTACTAGAAAGTTGCCAAATCATGAATCTTCCATACGTTCATCTTCCAGCAGCATGATTCTTAATCTTATAAAATCCTGCAACAGAAAAGATCTTATAAACTGCAGGTGTGGAATTTGGTATAAGCTAAAGCATTTGAATCCACAATTGTTTAGAAGTGAGTGGCAGTCCAATGTATAGCCACAACTCAGTCACTTCACCTTGCATCATATGCAGTTCTTTCGTTTTTTTAGTCAAATCTTTAGAATGATAATTTTATTCCTTTTGTTCTTTTTGAAAGTTTTTTTTTTATATTTCATTTTAAATTAAAATATCTATTTATTATGACATGAAAAAGAAATCTTATTATTATTTTTATTGATAAAATTTGATATTTTTTAATTTTATTTAAAAATATTATAATATCTATTGTGATTTCAAAATATGTATTTCTTAAAATAAAAAAAAGTTATTTAAATCAATAATTAGTTACTTAAAAAGACTTTATTTTTGCCAAATCATTTAATTAGTAGTTTAATGTCTTATTAGTTTCACAACTTATTTATTCTTTCAGTTTAGTTATACTGTTATTAAAAATTTCAAATTGGTATTATTTTTAAATGATTAAATGTATTCTCCTAATCTAAGCAAAGAATATATTATGTCCATAACACCCCAAAAATTAACTAGCCATTATACTATAAGTTTTTCAAAAATATTTTGTCCAACCAAAAAAAAATGAGTAATTTTTTTTCAGACAGAATATTACTTATCCTTCTTCTTTTTATCCTTACCCTTTTAAACTAATATTTATTTGCAGATATCATAATTTGTTTTAGTTGTATTGGATTTTCTCTGTAGTTTAATTTTGTCTTTTTAATATCATTATTCTATTAAAGTGACAAAATTCTCACACTAGTGCAATTTTTGTTCCATATTAACACCAACGTTCTTATTAAAAATTTAATATCAATTAGTTATACATCAAAGTATTATAAATGAAAATGATATTCTATTTAAAGTTTTTTTTTTTCTAAATATTTTAAGGAATAAATTAACCGAGTTTACATTTGAATGTCTAAATTCGTAGTTTTATTTCTTTTATATAAAAAAAAAGTGTTCATAACTAATATATGGAACTTATTTATTATCACATTATATGATGCTGAGAAAATAAATAATCAAATATAAATTATTTTATTTATTTCAGGAAAAAAAGTAGTAGGTATTGTTCTACGATATTTTTTCTTATGAGTATAAAGTAGACACTTATATTTATTAAATTTTTGTAAGAAGGATTTAAACTCATATTTTATCATATTCATAGTAGAATCTATAATCATTATTACAT
>Ga0123340_1000273_pt1 | contig 30198 bp, 26 predicted proteins | sample SirMexnodulemix_FD_89961 | JGI IMG/M metagenome (GOLD analysis project Ga0123340, IMG submission 89961) | Root nodule microbial communities of legume samples collected from Mexico - Siratro Mexico nodule mix | ecosystem: Host-associated > Plants > Roots > Nodule | place: Mexico: Nepantla...
ATACATAAATTTTATTTTAATTTCAATGCTATAAAATTAAATATTTTTAATTATTAAAAAAAGTTTATTAATATTAATTAAATCTCAATTGAAACATTAATATTTAAATCATGTCTTAACCAATTTTAATAACGGGTGGAGATCTAAAGTCATCAGTTAAAACCAGAAAATGCACAAATCCCAAACAATAAAAAAAAAGTGTTAAAATTGGACTTATATAGTCATAGATGCAAGCAATAAGAAGATGGGTGAACCAACTGTCACCGAGACTTTCAGTACAAGCTGTTGGGGACACGTATTTTACCCCCTCAAATGCTACACCCCGTCAAAACTAAAAACTAAAATATTATACTATTGCAATAAATAAATAAATAAAATAATCCTCTTATTCATGAAAAATAAATAAAAAGATTCACAAGGAAGAAGAAGAAGAAACAAAAGCCATGGAAAGGAAAGGAAAAGACTGAGAAAGATACACACACTCACTCTCTGACACTCTTCTCACACACTCTTCGTGTTCCTCTGTTTTCATTGTGTCTCCATTCACGTTGTTCTCACTCAGCTTCTTATCTGCGTTTTTTCTTCTTCTCAATTTCGAGGTATAGGGCTGTGTGAGTAGTTAATTTTCGTTTTCTGGTTTTCGATTCGATTCGATTCGCTCTTGTCTTTGTCTCGCTGTGCCCTAGCTCCTGCGAACGATCTGTGCTTGTTGGATCTGATTTTGTTCAATTGTTCTTTGTGAAGATCTAAATGCGGTTCGGCTTTTGATCTGTTCTTTTGTTTCGCGGGAATTTGAAGGGAATTGAGGATGTGGCGGCGCCGGAGGTAGTGGAAGGAGGGAGGAGTTCTGCGGCATTTGCATTTCAGCAAGGTAGCTTGTTTTGGCTTTAACTGATTTTTTGTTTTTTTTGTTTTTTGCTCGGGGCTGTGTGTGTTTGATGTGAACATGTTTCCTCTGTGGTGTGCTGCACTGTGAAATGTGGCATTGCAACCTAGGTTTTGAATTCCGGTCGCCATCTCGTTTCCTTTCTTGATATTGCGGGGAATTACGGAAAAATGCAACCGATGCGACAATTGCGTCACTCAAAAAACCTTGATGTGCGGGAAAAATCACGGCTGCGGATTGCTTTTTAAAACCTTGATTTCAATGTAGAATGTGGAACTTAGGAACTGAAATGCTGGTTGGATGCTTTGGATTTTGGATCACTTAACCTTAGTGTAAAATTTTGTGGATTGCGTTTTGATGTGGTCTAGGTATTGTGATGTTGATATTGTTGTGCTATTGGTAGTGTGTGATTTGTTTTAAAGTTGGTTTCTCTCCGGTAATAACGTTTTAAAACAATGTTTCTGTCAACTGGTCTTGCATGAGGAACCAAATGCATTTCCATCTGATGTGTATGTGGATTATTTTTTTGGAATTTTGGTTTTAAATTTTAGAATATGTGAATTTTCAGGCAACAAGCAAGGAGGGTAAACTGGCGAATTGGTGCAAATGTCAAAGTCTCCCTCTCATGAACAGCGACAGTCTATTTATTCTGCCTCTCTTCCTGGGTAAGTAATTTTGTTTATTGTTCATCAGGAGTTTATTGTTGATCAAAGTATAATATAAAAACTTCAAATAACATTAGTTATAGTTGGTGCTTAACCTTTTAGTAAGAAAAAGTACGTTTTGTTCTGTTCTAGAATTTAGATCCACAAGGACTTATAGGAGAAAAAAATAAGAAGGAAAAATAAAATAGGTTTCTCCCATAGGTTAAAATTATATTTCTATAAAGTAGCTTATACATTAGCTAATTTTAATTTACAGAAGAATATTTCTTTTTCCTTCTTATAAGTGTTTATGGTGAAATTTATTCAAATAGAAGTGATGATTGGTTATGACTTACCAGAGTTTGGCATTACATCATTTACTTGCAAATGTGAAAATAGATATTAACAAGTGGCCACTAAATATATATGCAGGGAATTTAATGAGACAATGGGAATGGATGATTCAGAATCTACAATGGCAACAGTTGCTAATTTTGTGGAGCAACTGCATGCCAACTTGTCATCACCAGTTGAGAAAGAAACTATTACAGCTCGCTTACTAGGCATTGCCAGGAGAAGAAAGGATGCTAGAACACTCATTGGTTCTCATGCCCAAGCCATGCCATTGTTCATAAACATTCTCAGAAATGGAACCCCTCTTGCAAAAGTTAATGTTGCTTCAACTCTAAGTGTCCTGTGCAAAGATGAAGACCTGAGGTTAAAAGTACTACTTGGTGGTTGTATCCCACCATTATTGTCACTTTTAAACTATGAATCCACGGAGACCAGGAAGGCAGCAGCTGAAGCAATATTTGAAGTTTCCTCAGGTGGTCTGTCTGATGATCATGTTGGTATGAAAATTTTTGTCACAGAGGGTGTAGTTCCAACTTTATGGAGTCAACTAAATCCTAAGAACAAGGAAGACAAAATTGTGGAGGGTTTTATTACTGGAGCATTAAGAAATCTTTGTGGTGACAAAGATGGCTACTGGAAAGCAACATTAGAAGCTGGAGGTGTGGATATCATAGTAGGGCTCTTGTCTTCAGATAATGCTGTTTCTCAGTCAAATGCAGCTTCTCTTTTGGCACGTTTAATGCTGGCTTTCAGTGATAGCATCCCCAAAGTAATAGACTCTGGAGCAGTCAAAGCTTTGCTGCAGCTTGTTGGTCCAAAAAATGACATTTCTGTAAGGGCTAGTGCTGCTGATGCCCTAGAGGCCCTCTCTTCAAAATCTACTACGGCTAAAAAGGTCATTGTTAATGCAGATGGAATTCCAATCCTTATTGGAGCAATAGTCGCTCCTTCTAATGAGTGTATGCAAGGTGATGGTGGCCAGGCCCTACAAGAGCATGCAACTCAAGCTTTAGCCAATATCTGCGGTGGCATGTCTGCTTTAATACTATATCTTGGAGAACTTTCACGTTCTCCTCACCTTGATGCACCAGTTGGGGATATAATTGGGGCTCTTGCTTATACACTCATGGTCTTTGAGGAAAAAGTTGGTGTTGATGATAAACATTTTGATGCAACTCAGATAGAGGATATTCTAGTAACTCTTTTAAAGCCTCGGGACGGAAAACTGATTCAAGAGCGTGTCCTTGAGGCTATGGCCAGCCTTTACGGAAACATCTGTCTCTCAAAGTGGCTCATTCAGGCGGATTCAAAGAAGGTTCTTATTGGACTTATAACCATGGCTACCACTGATGTTCAAGAGTACCTGATACTTTCATTGACAACCTTGTGTTGTGATAAGATTGGACTATGGGAGGCCATAAAAAAGAGAGAAGGTATCCAATTACTAATATCATTGCTTGGATTATCCAGTGAGCAGCATCAAGAGTACTCAGTTCAGCTGCTAGCAATCCTAACTGATCAGGTCGATGACAGCAAGTGGGCTATCACTGCTGCTGGAGGGATTCCTCCACTAGTGCAGTTGTTGGAGACAGGATCACAGAAAGCAAGAGAGGAAGCTGCAAATGTTCTGTGGAGTTTGTGCTGTCACAGTGAAGATATTCGTGCTTGTGTTGAAAGTGCTGGAGCCATACCGGCATTTTTATGGCTTCTTAAGAGTGGTGGACTAAAAGGGCAGGAAGCTTCTGCTATGGCACTCACAAAGCTTGTTCGAATAGCTGATTCTGCCACAATTAATCAGCTATTAGCATTGCTCCTGGGGGATTCTCCAAGCTCGAAAGCCCACATAATCCGAGTTTTAGGTCACGTTCTTACAATGGCTTCACAGAATGATCTCCTTCAAAAAGGTTCTGCTGCTAATAAGGGCTTGAGGTCTCTAGTTCAGGTCCTCAATTCATCGAATGAGGAAACCCAAGAATATGCAGCTTCGGTTCTAGCCGATTTGTTTATCACAAGACAAGACATCTGTGATAGTCTTGCAACTGATGAGATCGTGCTTCCTTGCATGAAGCTTTTGACTAGCAAAACTCAAGTTGTTGCCACTCAATCAGCTCGAGCATTAAGTGCTCTGTCTCGTCCAACAAAGAACAAGGCTGCAAATAAAATGTCTTATATTGTAGAGGGTGATGTCGAGCCACTAATCAAGTTAGCTAAAACATCCTCTGTTGATGCTGCTGAAACTGCTGTTGCTGCATTGGCCAACCTTCTCTTTGATCCTTTTATTGCTGCTGAGGCTCTAGCTGAAGATGTTGTTTCAGCTTTAACTAGAGTTCTGGCAGAAGGGACCCTGGAAGGTAAACAAAATGCATCTCGTGCACTTCATCAATTATTGAAGCATTTTCCTGTAGGTGATGTTCTCAAGGGGAGTGCTCAATGTCGTTTCACTGTGCTTGCACTGGTTGATGCCTTAAGAGCTATGGATATGGACGGAACTGATGCTGCTGATGCTTTAGAAGTAATTGCATTGCTAGCCAGGACCAAACAGGGTGTCAGCAACAATTACTCTGCATGGTCAGCTCTGGCTGAAATACCGTCAAGCTTAGAACTTCTTGTCTGCTGCCTGGCTGAGGGACCTTCCCTTGTGCAAGACAAGGCAATTAAAATTCTATCTAGACTTTGTGGGGATCAGCCAGTCGTTCTTGGTGATTTGTTATCTACTAGTTCCAAATCCATTGGTTCATTGGCTAACAGAATAATGAACTCCTCCAGTCTAGAAGTAAAAATTGGAGGGGCTGCCTTGCTAATTTGTGCTGCCAAGGAGAAGAAAGAGCTTTCAATGGATTCACTTGACATTTCTGGGTATCTGAAACCATTAATATATTCTTTAGTTGAAATGATAAAGCAGAGTTTTAGGTATTCTTCGTTAGAAATGGAAGTTCTCACTTCTAAAGGTTTTATGGAGAGAAATGGTTTTCAAGAAGTTGATGAGTTTGATATTCCTGATCCTGCCACTGCCTTGGGAAGCACTATTGCGATGTGGTTGCTTTCACTTATTGCTTCTTTCCATATAAAGAGCAAGCTCACAATTATGGAAGCTGGTGGACTTGAAGTTCTCTCCGACAAACTTGGAAGATACACCTCAAATCCACAGGTATATTTCGAATAAGATTTTTATTAACGCTTCCTTTATCAGTTCCCTTTGATTTCTAGATAGCCTCTTCATATTTTGTACTGATCCATATCCCAGCAAATAGCAAATACTGAAGTATGCCATCTCAGCTGTGTGATGGCATTGCTTTATGCTTTCTGGAAAATATCTATTTGCAATTGGAACAGTAACAATAACTTTGAGGGCATATGAGTTTACATTTTAGAATTCGTTATAATTGGACCAAACTTTCGATAGTGTGATAAAAGAAGCAGATTTTGGAAGAAAGAGGTGAACAATGAAGACAAATGGTTGTATTTTTCGTAACATCTTTTATCATTTGATAAATATGAAACATGGATTTTAAAGTCATTCAGAAAAATTCAGTGTAAATAAATAAATCATTGAGAAGGTTTAACCAAAGAAAAAGGAAACTTAGAATTGGAGGTTGACCAGTTTTTAGCAACAAACTGAATTTGGGCTGGGCTTTGTGAAAAAGATTCCAAACTAGGGGTAGCCTGTAATGGATCACAAAAATATATACTGATTTTTTTTTATTAATATGAATTAATATTTTAAAATATAAGTTACTTATCTCATAATTTTAACATATGTGCTTTCTAAACTTTGTTATGTTTTTTCAACAGATTCTTTGAGAATTCTTTTTCCTTCTTTGAAGAGTGAAAAGATTAAAGGCTTAGTTAACGTACATTGTACATTCTGTTTTCTACTAAATTTAGGTCATACAATTGTTATTCTGTTGCTGATCTACATATCTTGATTGCGTATTTGATTCTGTCTGTTGATCATAGCATGAGTTCTGTTGCTGAATTAAATAGATTCCTTCCTACCACTTTTGACAGGCAGAGTATGAGGATACAGAAGGAATATGGATCAATGCCTTGCTCTTGGCCATTTTATTTCAGGATGCAAATGTTGTTCAGTCTCCTGTGACAATGCGCATTATACCTTCTATCACTCTTCTGCTAAGATCTGATGAAGTAATTGATAAATATTTTGCTGCCCAGGCTATGGCCAGTCTTGTTTGTAATGGCAATAAGGGAATAGATCTTGCCATTGCGAATTCTGGTGCTGTTGCTGGATTGATAAGTATTATTGGGCATGTAGAGTCAGACATGCCTAATCTCATGGATTTATCTGAAGAATTTTCTTTGGTACAAAACCCTGATCAAGTTGTTTTGGATCACCTTTTTGAAATTGAAGATGTAAAAGTGGGGTCTACTGCCAGGAAATCTATACCACTCTTAGTGGATCTCCTGAGACCAATACCAGAAAGGCCTACTGCTCCACCAGTTGCTGTTAGACTCTTGATATCCATTGCAGATGGAAGTGATAGCAATAAATTAATCCTTGCTGAAGCTGGAGCTCTTGAAGCTTTGAATAAATACCTGTCCTTGAGTCCTCAAGATTCGACTGAGGCCGCTATATCTGAGTTATTGAGAATATTATTTTGCAATTCTGATCTTATTAAACACGAAGCATCAATTAGTTCATTGAACCAACTCATAGCTGTTTTGCGTCTTGGATCAAGAACTGCTAGATACAGTGCAGCAAGAGCACTTCATGAACTTTTTGATGCCGACAACATTAGAGATTCAGAATTAGCTAAACAAGCCATTCAGCCATTGGTTGACATGCTTAACACGACATCAGGGCATGAGCAGGAGGCTGCTCTCATGTCCTTGATCAAGTTAACTTCAGGAAATTCTTCAAAAGTATCTCTTCTTACTGATATGGAAGGAAACCCACTTAAATGTTTATACAAAATACTGTCTTCTGCTTCATCCTTGGAACTGAAGAGCCATGCTGCCCAACTCTGCTTTGCTCTTTTTGCCAATAGCAAGATCAGAGCAGATCCAGTTGCCTCAGAATGCATAGAACCCCTTATATTACTGTTGCAGTCAGGTTCTGAGACAGCAATAGAGTCTGGGGTTTGTGCTTTTGAGAGATTGTTGGAAGATGAACAACAGGTAGAGCTTGCAGCAGCCTACAATGTTGTGGATCTCCTTGTGAGCTTGGTTTCTGGTACTAACTATCAGCTTATCGAGGCTGCCGTATCTGCTCTTATCAAATTGGGCAAAGATAGGACTCCAAGTAAACTGGACATGGTGAAAGCTGGCATTATTGATAATTGTCTCAAGCTACTACAATTAGCACCTAGCTCTTTATGCTCCACAATATCCGAGCTATTTCGCATTTTAACTAATAGTAGTGCAATTGCAAGAAGTTCAGATGCTGCAGAAATTGTAGAACCTTTTTTCCATGTTTTGCTCCGTCGAGATTTCAACTTATGGGGACAGCATAGTGCGTTACAAGCACTTGTAAATATATTGGAGAAACCACAAAGTCTTGCCACCTTGAAGCTTACTCCAAGCCAAGTTATTGAACCCTTGATTTCTTTTCTGGAATCCCCATCCCAAGCTATTCAGCAGCTTGGCACAGAACTGTTATCTCATCTTCTTGCACAGGAACATTTTCAGCAAGATATTACAACTAAGAATGCAGTTGTGCCCCTCGTACAGCTTGCAGGAATTGGAATATTAAACTTACAGCAAACAGCTATAAAAGCATTGGAAAAAATTTCCACTAGTTGGCCAAAGGCTGTTGCTGATGCAGGAGGTATTTTCGAGCTTGCAAAGGTTATTATTCAAGAAGATCCTCAGCCACCGCATGCACTCTGGGAATCAGCTGCTTTAGTTCTCTCTAATGTATTACATTCCAATGCCGATTACTACTTCAAAGTTCCTGTGGTAGTTCTCGTAAAACTTTTGCACTCAACACTTGAGAGTACAATTAGCATGGCCCTTAATGCTTTAATAGTTCATGACAGAAGTGATGCTTCAAGTGCTGAGCAGATGATGGAAGCTGGAGTTATAGAGGCTCTATTAGATCTTTTAAGATCTCATCATTGTGAAGAAGCATCTGGCAGATTATTAGAAGCTTTATTTAACAATGTGAGAGTACGAGAGATGAAGGTGTCTAAGTATGCTATAGCACCTTTGTCCCAGTATCTCTTGGATCCACAAACCAGATCACAGTCTGGTAAGCTTCTTGCTGCTTTAGCTTTGGGAGATCTTTCCCAGCATGAAGGACATGCTAGATCTAGTGCCTCTGTTTCTGCATGTCGGGCATTGATAAGTTTACTTGAAGATCAGCCAACTGAAGAAATGAAGGTGGTAGCTATATGTGCATTGCAAAACTTTGTCATGAACAGCAGGACAAATAGACGAGCTGTTGCAGAAGCTGGGGGCATACTGGTGATACAAGAATTGCTGTTGTCTCTAAACACAGAAGTTGCCGCACAAGCTGCTTTACTGATCAAATTTTTGTTTTCTACACATACACTGCAAGAATATGTATCAAATGAGTTGATCAGGTCTTTGACAGGTACGTCATAAATGCTTCTATTCACAATGTCCCTGCTTCACACTGATGCATGCATACTTTTAAGCAACTACTTTTGGAATATGTCTCATAGCTGTAGTCATGTCTGTTTTAACAGATTCAAATGAAATTCATTTAATTGTGCATTTTTTTCATGGATCAAACTCATTCTTATATACTGCTTCATGTTAGTTAATATTCATTTAATTTACAATGATCAGATTTTGAGAAATAGCTGTAGTAGTTAATGGGAAATGCTTTTTATTTTTTAGATGTTTCTTTTAATTTTTCTGTTGGAACCAATATTATTAGAATATGAACAGATGTCTTCAACTTGTGACTTAGCCTATGTTCATTCTGGGCTTATTGGAACTAGAAAGTCAATAAGTTTTGATTTGTTGAGTTTCTTACAAGCATGCATTACCACGTTACTCTTATGCATGTTTTCTAGAGTAATTAGAAATTGTCAACATGTGCAAATAAATTATTATCCTTTCTGTTTTCATAATAAATCTTTTGTTGAACAAAGACTTTTCTGCTTTTATTTTCATTTCTGAGAAATGGAGGACCAGTAAAGATTTTCTGTAATGTGAGAGTTAGTGAAATAGTGTTTTTTACTGTATCAGTCTCAAATTTATATTACTGAGAAAAATCAATTTTCACATAGATTGGATATAATTGTGATGCTTTTCTTTTATATGTATCTTACCAATTTTGTTATGCAGCTGCACTGGAAAGAGAGTTATGGTCAACTGCCACAATCAATGAAGCGGTTTTGAAAACTTTGCATGTGATATTCATGAACTTCCCTAAGCTCCACACATCTGAAGCAGCAACTCTTTGCATTCCTCATTTGGTAGGGGCGCTTAAATCTGGTGGTGAAGCGGCTCAGGACTCTGTACTTGACACGTTTTGCTTGCTAAGACAATCTTGGTCGACTATGCCAATAGATATAGCAAAGTCCCAAGCTATGATTGCTGCTGAAGCCATCCCTATTTTGCAAATGCTCATGAAAACCTGCCCTCCTAGTTTCCATGAGAGGGCAGATACTCTTCTGCACTGCTTACCTGGATGTTTGACTGTCACCATTAAGCGTGGAAACAACCTCAGGCAAACTATGGGAAGCACTAACGCATTCTGCCGGTTAACAATAGGAAATGGTCCTCCAAAACAAACCAAGGTACATTGTTAATTTGAAAAATATGCTATAACACTAATATTATGTCTCAGCCAATGTATGCTGTTGAAGTTCTTCAATAATTTTTAAGCTGAAACTGTTGGTCTTTTGTTCTTTGCAGTCCTTTTTCTTCTATTAGTTATTACAAGTTTCAGCATTCCCTGTTTTCATGGAAGTACCGTGCTGATTACAATTGCAGTAGTTTTGAAATCATTTTATTTAAAATATTCATAGATCTAGGAGTACCCTACACTTGGCATTCCTGTCATAATTCAACTCCTCAAATCTGCAACGGCGTTAAAAGGATTCAGTTTTTGATTATAGAATTTCACTTCAATTATCGGGTATAATTTAACTGTGAATCACTCCAGTTTTAGATGTGAAGACTGCAGACCTACTTTTCATCGTCCAAAATTTATTTATTACATTATTAATTGATTTTTGTGCTGTCTCTTTTGAGAATTAGACTTTATTGTACAATATTACTGATACCGTTTATGGTTTTTGGTTCTGTTAGGTAGTGAATCATAGTACTTCTCCCGAATGGAAAGAAGGATTCACTTGGGCATTTGATGTACCTCCAAAGGGCCAAAAACTGCATATCATATGCAAAAGCAAGAATACTTTTGGGAAGGTAACTAGATATTCATTCCATTAGTGATATACTCATTCTGCATTTTTATGTGTGGAAATTGCATACCAGTTCCTTTTCTGAGAGGATGAATGTCTAGCTTTCTTTTTATGATGTATACTAGTGTCATTTTGTTAATAACTGAAGGATCCCTGTCTATTTCTGTCATAAATGTACTTCACTGTTGGGTGAAATCAATCTTTACCCCGTTTTTCAACCTTACCTCTATCTCAACCAAGCACATACTAAAACTGTAGGGCTTTAATTACTGACTGCGAGTATTGTTCTTTTTTGCAGACAACTCTTGGAAGAGTCACCATTCAAATTGATAAAGTTGTATCAGAGGGGGTCTATAGTGGATTATTCAGTCTTAATCATGATGGTAACAAAGACGGTTCTTCCCGAACACTTGAAATTGAGATTATATGGTCCAACAGGATCTCCAATGATGACATTTAAAAATGACACTAAGCTACTTGTTGGGTGGAAGCATAAAACGTAATCTGTAACATGCATGAGGGATGCTGGAAGTGGTTTTGCTTGTAATTATCTGCATATTTGGATGATCCAATTTTGTAGTCTGGCAGATTAAGTTGCTTCAGTTGTAAGTGTAAATTAAACTATAAATGTCTAGAGGCAAGGGTTTGAAAAGGATGCTCCCACGGTAAAGAAAAAATGTTTACAATTGTACAGGTCAGTCCACAGGTGTTAGAAACTTGAATCATAGGGAAAAAAATGGCATTTTAATTAAATTGTCAAAAGTCTTTTTCATTTTTTTTTTTTTCATTTGTATCTGTCGCCGATGTTGGGATGTACACTAGCTTCTGCTGTAAAGTGGCTCTGTTTTATGTTTGTAAGCCACAAGAGATGTTACATTGACAATATGTCATTGTCCACTTGTGTCGGGAACATGCTCTTTTTTCACCACCTTGCCCCACCAATAAACGGTTCCTTTTTTCTAATTGATTCTTGGACATTGTTGTAGGTTTATAATTCATTTAAATATTCATTCTTTAATATAAACATTATTGTTCTTTTCTTCTTTTTATTTTCATTTTATTTAATGGATGGTTTGGATCCTTCTGCTTTTCGCTCTTATAATTTACCCCTCAATTTGAGCTCAGTTGGTATGCACCTACTTGGCCCTGCATCTGTAACATTTTTGCACCAATAAAGTTACCTAAAATTGAGGTCTTTCATCTAAGTTTAGCAGTTATTTGATGCACACCTGTTTAGCCTGATAGTGCCACTCTTTCATTAAACGGAATAAATATGTTACCAATAACGTTAAAATTTAAACGCCGCACTTCAAACTTATACGTGGAACAAGAGATAAAATTTCATCTACAATGGAGTTGGGCACACGGGGTTAATGTACTCAATCTATGAATTGTTTGGACGTTATCCGAGTCTGATTATCTAGAAAAATCTTCATTGGCCAGATTTTATTTGTTTCTAAACTGAATCGTATTAGTTTGAGATAAAACTTTAATACAATAAGAAATTATGTTCATGGTAAAGAAAAGATAAAACTCCATTCCTAGTTGGTACATTAAGTGCCTGAACCGATTAAAATTAAGAGACAATTGTTTTCTTTATGCTAGTTTTAAGAGGCAAATGTTGACATTGTGATTATCTTCACACACTTTGCCGCAAAGTGGTATTAACCAGACTAGATTTTACTGGTTGATCAAATAAATTATTTACATTTTATTTAAAATATATCTCATATTAAAAGTAAAAATAAAGAATTCAATAAATCTTCAAGAAGGTAACAAATTTTTGCAAGATTAGAAGTAGTCAGTACTAATGCAAAAGTCAGCAAAGTGTCTTGAAGATAGTTATTGATGAGATAAAAAAATTACACTGATAATAAATATATGATCGTGTAAAAGTGACTCATTATTACAACTAACCAATAGTTACTTTCTATAAGACAACACTAGGCTTTTCATTTATTTGAAAAATTAACAGAATAGCTAGATTCGAGTGGTTAAAAAAATGAAGAATTTGAAGTATTGAACCGCTCTTTAAGACATCAGTCATTATGTTGATGAGGAAGAAAAAGTTAACCTACTTGTGAATGACATAGTTTCAGGGTATGAAACTTGTGTCTAGGTCCTGAAGGCAAGATGAAACAAAAGGGGAAACAGCATCTGGGGAGAAGAGATAGTGGGGCAAGAGGACAGTGGCAGAGAAGGCCAAGGCATTATCATAATAACTAGAGTCCCATATTACAGATCTACTGCCACCAAACAGGTACCTTGCAGCATGAAAATGACAAAGCATATAAGTAGGTAGAGGAGACACATCAGTGGTCATTTTGGATTAATCATGCACAAGGAGAAAAGAAAGAACTGCATGAATTCATTCAGCATTGAAAAGACTTAACTATCATAATGAATGGGAAGCAAATCCAAGTAGATCTTCTCGCTTCCTTACTCACAAGGAGAAAATAAAGAACTGCATGAATCCATTTTGGCCTGTATCAAATGGTTATTTGCACCATCAAAACAGTATTAAATTCACGGTGTCTCAGAAAATAGGCGGCGAAAGACAAAAAAAAGTTTAGCCCATTGCAACCTCATTGATCTTCTTTAATGTGCACAGGTACAGCAACCATAGATATTATATTGTATTTCTCTGGAGTGAGAAGATATATATGGTGATTATGTATCTGATTATCTAAAATGGATTACATTTTCGAGATACTTTAATTTAAATCAATAGCGAATACACTCATTGTTTTCTCGCTATTAAATCCATAAATATGAATCATTGCCAGCAAATCAATCAATGACATTTCTCACTTTATGTTCTTCCCTCTGTTGTTATCCCATTTGAGGATCCTTTCTCTTTATTTCTAATCCACACGATTTTTCATCCAGATTCTGCTACTGTTGCATAGCAAATATTTTTCATGTAGTGTAGTGATACTAACATAAATCCCTATTCCAACACAGAATATAAATTTGTCTTAATTATTGGAACTCATTAAGGCAAAGACAATTTATTCAAGAATAGGCACAAATCTATATTTAGATGATTAGATAATAATAAATAATACCAAATTTTAGTTAATTTAACGAGCTTGTTAAGTGTTAATCAATTAAAGTTTTTTAAGCTTACACCATTACACAATTTGATAAGATATCATACACATTGAAGATCAAAGCAAGAACTGATACATATGTTTAAAGCGCTTGACCAGTAGAACAAATAGATGAGTAGCGAAGAAGTGACAGACACAAAGGAAGCTCTAGATACCTATGTTATGACTAGATGACCATACAATCAACAGACCCACTCCAAAGCTTATATTTTCGGATGCTTTCAAAAGTGAAGTCTTACTATTTTCAAATGTTTTCAAAGTAGATCTTGATACACATACAACTTATTTTAGTACAGTCAGTATAGTAGAGATAATTGTTTAGATGAAGTGTGTTCTTAAAGTCGATAGTGAAAGCATCAACTTAAAGTCAAACATATATGATAAAGCATTGATGCAAAAAGCGAAGCATTATGTCACAACAAATGTTTTTGTGAAGCTTACAAATAGAAGTCATTCAATGTTGATGAAGCTTGACAACAATTTGCTAAACATATTCCATTCTTTAGACAATCTAGAAATAGAGAGATTTTCTTTCTAAATTGTTCAGTGTTGTGAAGTTATTTCTTAGAGTAAGAACTTATATTCCATATCTACTCACTTGTGTGTGAATGTTACGCTACTAGACCCACTAGCACCAACAACAGATAAGAAACTCCAAGAAATATACTGAATTACCTTTTTATTGTATTGTCATTGTGATTATAGTACACACAGGAAACTAATTTCCCTGTCACACAGGCCAAACCCTGTTGCTCTCGACTAACTTCTCTCTATCCCTTTTTCCCAGGTTGATCTCTTTATATAGATCCACCTTTACAAAGTAGCATTCTAACTAACTCTAACTTCCTCTCCGGCTGTTACATTTTTAATTTCTTCCTATAATAAGTCTTTAACCCCTTATACTTATTATCCTGTCCTTGATGACCTGGCTGCCTAACAATTCTCCCTTCCAAAAGAGCCACCTTGTCCTCAAGGTGAGTTTCTGGGAACTGTTCTTGCATCGTCGTCAGGTCCTCCCAGGTTGCAGTCTCGGTACCTCCTTTTTCCTACTGGATTAATACCTGCTTTACTGTTTCCCCTTGTCTGTCAATTACTCTAGTCTTTAACACCTCCTTCGGAATCCTCCCTTCTTCTAGCCCTTGAAATTCAGGAGGAATTGTCGTCTCTATTCGTTCATTTCCAATCACCTTTTTAAGTTGGGATACGTGAAATATCGGATGTATGTGAGCTTCCTCCAGTAATTGCAGTTTATAGGCCACTGGGCCACAATACCTCGCCGACAGCTTTGGGTGTAATCTTGTTGGCATGGATTGCTGTTTATGAGGTCTAATCTTTAAGTATACTTCATCCCCTATTTTAATTGACGCCAGTCTCCTGTGCCTATTGGTAAATTTCGGCATTTGATCTTGTGCCCTCAATAGGTGGAATTTTAAGTTGCCTCAATGCTTCGTCTCGATTGATCAGGTCCTGAGCCACCCTTCTACTGTCGATTCTCCTGGTACATATCGAGTTATGGGTGGAGGAGGTCTCCCATACACCACCTCAAATGGGGTGCATTTTACAGCCCCATGATAACTAGTATTGTACCAGTACTTTGTCCATGACACGTAGTGCATCCAATTCTTAGGTTGTTCCCAACAAAAACACCTCAAATACGTCTCCACTGTCCTATTTAATACTTCTGTTTGGTCGTCCGATTTCGGATGCATGTTCAATTGAGTTCCCTGCAATTTGAACAATTCTTTCCAGAACACGCTCATGAAAATGGAATCCCTATCACTCACAATTGATGCTGGAATCCAATGTAAATGCACCACTTCTTTCACGAACACATCCACCACTGATTTTGCTTAATAGGGGTGTCTAAGGGGAATAAAGTAGCCATATTTACTGAGACGGTCCACAACCACGAGAATAAAGTCATATCCATTAGATTTAGGTAGTCTAATGATAAAATCCATTCTGATTTCCTCCCGTACCACCCCCGGAATAGGCAAAGGTTGTAGTAATCCCTGGGATGAGCTGGCCATATGACCCCTTTCTTATTCCAATTAACACTAGTCTCCCCTAGAACCAGAACCTAAGTTTTAGAAAGCAGGACAGAAAACAGCATAACAAAAGCAACACAACAACACACATACTACTTCTCCCCCATTTGATTCATCAAATGGGATTGAAGAGCCCTATGAGCAGCTTATATGATATGCATGATTAAGCCTATTTTGCTATACCATAGTACATTTACCCAAGCTGCTCTTGGATAACTTCAATTTACCCTCATGCTACATAGAACTCATGGTGGATTCTCTACTCATGACCAATAGTGTTCAGCTGTCCCAAAACTATTTGTTCAAATATGGAAAATGGTTCTCCTCTTTCCATTGGAGGCTCATATGGTATGAGTGCAAATTGTCCAGGGGCAGCTCCACCTCCAACAGTAGCAGCAGAACTGGTTCCAGCTCTATCATATGCTTATTCTCCTTCTTGATTTGGCTGCTGTCCAACCTCTTCCTCATCAGCTCTGCAAATCCAGTATTCATCATCCACCTTCTTCAATCCTATCTTATGAAGAGTTGTTGCAGTGATTTCATGTTGAGCCTTTACAACCTCCACCACTTCATTATCCACATCAACTTCATAATACTCTATGAACTTGGATACAAGCACCACATATGGTATGCGATACTCTGTACGCTTCCTAGTCTTGGTCATGTGTTCTTTGATGACATTTATCCAATTGATTTTGAACCTGTTCATCATGCAGTACATGAGTATCAAGTCCTCTTTTGTCAAAACTACATGGTTGTATCCCCTTGGAGTTAGCAGCCATATAACTATGAAAGCTAAAATCCTTGGAGTCAAGGAAAGGTCTCCAACATGATAGCCTCTCATTGCAGCATGTGGATTTCTCTAGTAGGACCCGAAGAACTGCACCTTTTTGAAGTCATCAAGTTCAGAGGTGTTTCCTTTGCCAATTGTCCTCTTAGTGTTTCTCAAACCAGCCACACTTCATCTGTTATAGCCATATCAACTCCCTTAACATGGGAGTACATTGTTGCATCATCAAATGAGAGATTGGTGAAGAAGACTCTCACCAAATATGGATAGAGGTTCCCAGTCCAATTTAGGAACTTTTCAAGCTTTTGGTGTTTCAACATCCTCTTTACATTATCCAGCTTCTCTTGCTCCAACCACTCCATTCTCAAACATTTAGGGTTGTTTATGGCCTTTTTGTTCAGTTAATGATGGTAAACCTCAATTCATTCCTGGTTGCCTAAAAACCATCTTTCAAGATATCCAACCTCACTGTTTTCCTCTTCCGGCACTCTTTTTCCAACAGACCTCTTCGTTTTCTTCTTTGATGTTAAGGAGGAAGACATGGTTGGTTGAAGAGTAGGTGTTTTTGAAAAGTAGAGGGTACTAGGCCACACAACAGATTAGAATACAAGTATGCAGTGCAGTGATATATAGCAGAATTCTTTGCAATGCAGTATTTAATGTGGAGAAAAAAAAAGTAGCATAAAGCAAGAATAATGCATTGATTGAAAAAACAATAAGCTGAAATTTGAGTTGTTGGGATTCTGTAGATAAACAATTAATTGAGTCAGACAAGATTTAGCTTTAGGGATCTTTTTCAGTAGCTTTTTGACTCTTTGACTTTCAATCAATTGAAGACAAGTGGCACTTGGTACACTCTCACTCATGCTCACACTTATTCCATGTCTTGGATGGCTCAACTTACACAATTACCATTCTTTGATTGAGTTTACAACTGCATAGACTTCCTCTTTCCAGTTCCCAGCTCGCACAAATTCAATATGTGCATCATAATTAAAAAACCAAAAATGTATAAAAAATGCATAGACAGTCTCAAATAATACTACTAATGTTAATTATCCCAAGTTTAGTTTGTAGAAAATTGAATCCCTCCTTATTAAGTGGCTTAGTGAATAAATCAACTAATTGTTTTTTAGAAGCAACAAATTGAATTCACAGTCACCATTGTTAATATGATCTCTGATAAAATGGTGGTGAATTTCAATATGTTTGATTCTGGAATGTTACACTGGATTCTTTGTTAAGTTGATTGCACTGGTATTATCACAAATAAGAGGTATTCTAGAGAGATTTAGACCAAAGTCACTTAGTTGTTGCTTGATTCAGAGGCTTTGTGCACAGCGGCTTCCAGCAACTATATATTCTACTTCTGCAGTGATAATGCTATGCAAGCTTGCTTTTTATTGTGCCATGATATTAAACTTGATCCAAGCAAATGGCAAGTTCCACTAGTGCTCTTCCTATCCAATTTGCAACTTGCAAAAATCAGAGTCATAATAGCCAACTAAGCTTAAGGATACCTCACTTGGATACCATAGTCCAACTTCTGATGTCCCTTTGAGATACTTTAGGATTCGCTTGGTAGCCATGTAGTGTGATTCTTTGGGGTTTGCTTAATATCTTGCACATAGGTACACACTAAACATGATGTCTAGTCTGCTTGCAGTCAGATAAAGGAGTGAGCCAATTAATCCTTTGTATTTGGTCTGCTCAACATTGACTCCTTTTTCATCTACATCAAGATAGCATCCAGTAGCTATAGATGTTGCAGCCTCCTTGCAGTTCTTGATTTCAAACTTCTTTAGCAATTCTTTGTAGTACTTGGCTTGACTAAGGAAGGTTCCATGCTTGAATTGCTTGTTTTGCAATCCTAGGAAGTAGTTGAGTTCTCCCATCATAGACATCTCAAACTCTCCCTGCATGATTGTTACAAACTGCTCACACAATTTCTCATTAGTGGATCCAAATATGATATCATCAACATAAACTTGAACAAGAATAATATCATTGCATACTTTCTTAATGAATAACGTCTTATCTGTTTTTCCTCTCTCATAGCCTCGACAAAGCAAGAAGTTACTCAACCTCTCATACCACTGTCGAGGTGATTGTTTTAACCCATACAAAGCTTTCTTGAATTCAAACACATGGTTTGGATATTTGTGATCCTAAATCTAGGTGAATGACTCACATAGACTTTTTTCATTGATATATCCATTTAGAAAAGCACTCTTAACATCCATCTGGTATAATTTGAATCCATTCATGCAAGCATATGCTAGCAGCAACGTCACTAGCCACGGGAGCATAAGTCTCTCCAAAGTCAGTTCTCTCTTCTTGGTTGTATCCTTTTGCAACTAGCCAAGTTTTATTCCTCAATATGACACCTTGTTCATTTAGCTTGTTCTTGAAAATTCACTTGGTTCCAATCACATTCATATTCTTTGATCTAGGAACAAGATTCAGCTCCTCATGCATTGCATTTATGCAGTTGCTATCCTTCAATGCTTTAGCCACGATTTTGGGTTCCACTTGAGATACAAAGGCCATGTGCTCACAATAGAGGTTCAAGGATCTTTTGGTTGAAACTTCTATCTGCACTTGACCAATTACATTGTCCAATGATAGGTTCCTAGGTACTCTTCACTCCTTAGGTAGTCCATAACTGTCTTTCATTGCACCAGCTCCAGATTCAATTGATTGAATTCCATATTCAATCTGTCAATTTTCGTGCAACTGAGCAAATTTCTTTGGTTCATTTTGCAATTCTGCATCAATCCTCTGTCTAGTTGGATCTTCATCATCTACACCTGTCTTAACACTTTCCTGCACATTCTGTTTAGTCTCATCAAATACAACGTGCTTAGATTCCTCAACTAGCATGGTTCTCTTATTATATGCTCTATATGCATGACCATATAAGGAATAACTAAGGAAGATACCTCATCAACTTTTGAGTTAAACTTCCCCAAGTTATCTTTGCCATTATTCAAAATAAAACATTTGCATCCAAAAACTTTCAAATGAGAAATATTGGGTTTTCTACTTTCTAGCTTTAAACAACTCATAGGGGTTTTTCTTCAAAATAGGTTTAATGAGCACTCTATTGAGAAGATAACAAGTTGTACTCACTGCATTAGCCCATAAGTACTTTGACAAATCTGTTTCATTCAAAAGAGCCCTTGCTAGTTCCTCTAACGACCTTTTCTTCATCTCCATCACTCTATTCTTCTGTGGAGTCCTTAGTGCTGAAAAGTTGTGTTTAATTTCAAACTTTCCACAAAATTTGTCAAATCTTTCATTTTGGAATTTACTCCCATGATCTGATTTAATGACAGAAATGCTACAATTTTTCTCAATCTAGATAACTTTGACAAGTCTCTTAAAAGCATGATAAACTTCATCTTTGGTAGCAATGAAAAGAGTCCATGTAAAACAGGAATAGTCATCAACTACTACAAGACCATCGTAACTTCCTTGGTGTTGAAAAGTTGTGCTTAATTCCGAACTTTCCACAAAATTAGTCAAATCTTTCATTTTGGAATTCACTCCCATGATTTGGTCTAATGGCAGAAATGCTATAATTTTTCTCATTCTGGATAACTTTGGCTAGTCTCTTAAAAGCATGATGAGCTTAATCTTTGGTAGCAATGAAAAGAGTCCAAGTGAAAAAAGAATATTCATCAACTACTACAAGACCATAGTAATTGCCTCCTAAGCTCATAGTTCTAGAGGGACCAAACAAATCTATGTGAAGCAACTCAAGAGGTTTGGATATGGAAACCACATTTATCTATTTAAAAGAGATTTTGGTTTGTTTACCCTTTTGACATGCTTCACACAATATGTCCCTTTCAAACTTGAGATGAGGCAAGCCAATACCAGCTCTTTAGTTGCAAGCCTATTTAGATGATGCATGTGTATATGAGCTAAACGTCTATGCCATAACCATGTCTCATCATTTCTAGTTAACAAACAGTTCATGCTAGATGTTATGCAATAGACATTGTGCATATACACATTGTTTACCTGTTTACCTACAAGTACAATCTCACTGGTTTTTGAATCTGCAACCAGGCACAAGTCTGACTCAAATGTAACCTTGTAGCCTTTGTCACATAGTTGACTTATACTAAGTAGGCTATGCTTTAATCCTTCCACTAGAAGTACATCCTTTATAATCACATCATCATCTCCTCCAATGTCACCAACACCAAGTATTTTCCCTCGGTTGTTCTCTCCATAGGTGACAAAGTCGTCTGGTTCCATTTCACATTCACCAATTGTGAAGTGTCACCTGTCGTATGTTTGGAGAATCCACTGTCTAAATACCACAGCTGCTTCTTGGATGCTAAAGTGACCTGCAAAATAGATTAGGTTTCAAACGTTGGTACCCTATTAAACTTGGGTCCACAAGTGTTAAAAATGCTTTTAGGCACCCAACTAACCAACCCTTTAGGTACATCAAACTTTCTAACTTTGCAATTCCTAACTGAATGGCCTTTTCTTAAACAATAAAAGTCATGAAAGGTGAAGATTGTTGTTCATTTTATTTAAAGAAACTTCTAAACTTATTTAGCTTTCCTTGGAAACCACATTGATATCCAATGCAAGCCTTTCCAAACACACAATTTTGCGATCCCAAAATTGCATTGAGATTTGCAGTTCCCATTGAAAGTCTAGATGCATATTTAATCAAATAGTTAACTTTCTTTTCGAGAACAATACAATCTGCACAGTTGGCAAGCTTGCTAGAATCAAAGTCCCTGGAAGCTGCAGATTTGTAAATCATTTCAAGATTATCAAAATAGGTTTTCATCTTGAAGAGCTCATCTTCTAGTTCTTTGACTCTGCCTTCCAACCAATTTTTTAACCCTTTCAATCGATTGTTAGATAGGGCCAATCTGTTAGCTTCTTCATGAGTTGCTAAAAAGGCCTGAAGAAGTGAACTGTAATTCTCATTATTAAATGAGGTGCTAGAATTTATACTACTCACCTCAAATTTCTATCCATCCAAGAGACACAAGTTTGCTTGAAGAGCTGCTAGAAGATGTATCATTGTCTTCTTAGTCAATGTATGCCTTTCTGCTCTTCCCAAGTTTACTACTCTTCTTCTCCTGTGCTCTCTCTTTGTTCACAAGGCTTTGATAATCCACTTTAATGTGTCCCTATTTACCACAGCCAAAACAAGTAATTTAGTATATGCACAACCAAATCCTTACCATTGTTCAATATAAAACATTTGCATCCAAAAACCTTCAAATGAGAGATATTGGGCTTTCTACCTTTAAACAACTCATAGGGGGTTTTCTTTAAGGTTGGTCTATTGAGCACTCTATTGAGAACATAACAAGTTGTACTCACTGCATCAGCCCAAAAGTACTTTGGTAGATCTGTTTCATTCAAGAGAGTCCTTGCTAGTTCCTTCAATGACATGTTCTTCCTCTCTGCCACTTCATTCTGCTGTGGAATCCTTGGTGCTAAAAAAATTGTGCTTGATTTCAAATTTACCACAGAATTTGTCAAATATCTCATTCTGGAACTCACCCTCATGATCTGATTTAATGGCAGAAATACTACAATTCCTCTCATTCTGGATAACTTTGGCAAGTCTCTTAAAAGCATGATAAGCTTCATCCTTGGTGGCAATGAAAAGAGTCGAAGTAAAATGAGAAAAATCATCAACTACTACAAGACCATAGTAATTACCTCCTAGGCTCATAGTTCTAGAGGGACCAAACAAATCAATATGAAGTAACTCAAGAGGTCTAGATGTTGAAACCACATTTATCTGTTTAAAAGAGCTTTTGGTTTGTTTGCCTTTTGACATGCTTCACACAATTTGTCCCTTTCAAACTTGAGCTTAGGTAAGCCAATTACTAGCTCTTTAGATGCAAGCCTATTGAGATGATGCATATGAATATGAGCTAAGCGCCTATGCCACAACCATGTCTCATCATTCCTAGATAGCAAACAGTTCATTGTAGATGTTATGCAAGAGACATTGAGCCTATATACATTGTTTGCCCGTCTACCCACAAGTACAGTCTCACTGGTTTTTTAATCTGCAATTAGGCACAAATCTAGCTTAAATGTAACCTTGTAGCCTCTGTCACACAGTTCACTTATATTGAGTAGGTTGTGCTTTAAACCATCTACTAAAAGCACATCATTTATTATCACATAATCATTTCATCCAATGTCACCAACACCAAGTATTCTCCCTCGGTTGTTGTCTCCATAGGTGACAAAGCCATCTGGTTTTCATTTTACATTTTTCAGTTGTGAAGCATCACCAGTCATGTGTGTGGAGCATCCACTGTCTAAATACCACAGCTGCTTCTTGGATGCCAAACAAACCTGCAAAACAGATTAAGTTTGAGGAATTGGTAACCTATTAAACTTTGGTCCACAAGTGTTAGTGATGCTTTTAGGCACCCACCTAACCAGCCCCTTAGGTACATCAAACTTTCTAACCTTACAATTCCTAACAGGATGGCCTTTTCTTAAACAATAAAAGCAAGTCATGAAAGGTGAAGACTATTGTTCATTAGCTTTAAAGAAACTGCTAAATTTCTTTTGGTTTCCTTGAAAACCACATTGATATCCAATTCCATCTTTTTCAAAAACACAGTTCTAAGATCCCAAAATTGCATTAAGATTTGCGGTTCCCATGGAAAGTTTAGATGTAGTAGTAATCAAATAGTTAACTTTCTTTTGCAGAACAAAACAATTTTCATAGTTAGTTGGCTTGCTAGAATGGAAGCTTTATAAGTCATTTCATGATTATGAATATCGGTTTTCACCTTTAAAAGTTCATCTTCCAGTTCTTTAACTCTACCTTCCAACCAATTGTTTAACCCTTTCAATCAGATGTTAGATAAAACCAATTTGTTTGCTTCTTCATGGGTTTCTAAGAAAGCCTGAAGAAGTGAATTGTAATTCTCACTATTAAATGGGGTGCTAGAGTTCATACTACTCACCTCAGAATTCTGTCCAACCATTAGACACATATTTTCTTCAACATCCTCAGGTGAAGAGCTGCTGGAAGAGGTATCATTGTCTTCCCATGCTATATATGCTCTTCTACTCTTTCTAGGTCTGCTGCTCTTTTTTTTTTTGTGCTCTTTTTTTGTTCACTAGGCTTGGACAATCCACTTTCATGTGTCCCTGTTTACCATAGCCAAAATAGGCAAATTTAGTAGAACCATTATCAGATTTCTTGTTATACCTCTTGCTTTGCCGGTTCTTCACTTTGCCTTTCATCTTGATGAACTTTTGGAATTTTCTTGTCAACAGATTGAGATTCTCAGTATCACTGCACTCATTAGAGCTTTCCTCACTGGATTCTACATCTACAACCTTTGTCTTAAGTGCTAGGCTTCTGTTATTTTTCTCCGTTGTCTCCATTTCTTTTAGCCTAGTCATCTCCAACTCGTGCTCTCTCAGCTTGCCCAAGAGTGTTGTAGTAGTGAGTATAGTCAAGTCTCTAGTCTCTGATATAGCAGTCACTCTAGGCTGCCAGTTTCTGTCTAAGCACTTTAGGATCTTGATGTTTAGCTCCTCCTTGTCAAATTGCATTCCCAATCCAATTAAGTGGTTGACAATGTGAGTGAACTGTTTCTGTACATCTGCAATGGTCTCCCCTGGCTACATCCTAAACAATTCATACTCTTGGATCAGTGCATCCTTTCTAGCTCTCTTCACATCTGTGATTCCCTCATGTGTGACTTCAAATATGTCCCACAGTTCTTTAGCCGAGCTGCGCTGTGATACCCTAAAGAATTTATCAAGATTTAATGCAGAGGTTATTATATTTTCGCAACACAATCATATTGCACTTTCTTATTCTCAGCATCAGTCAATTTATCAAAGGATTTTTCAACAAGCACACCATTCAATAAAGTCATAGGAATATTAGGTCTATTTACTATAGCATTCCAAATTCCACGATCAATGGATTCAATGAAGATTTTCATTCTAACTTTCCAAAACTGATAGTAAACCCTAGAAAACATGGGTGGCCTGTGTATAGAAGCACCCTCAGCATAAGGTAGTTTATTATCAGCCATGGATCAAAAAACTTGACTAGGATTCAAGTCCTAGCTCTGATACCAATGGAAAACAAGTTTAGGCCGAGTTCAAGAGGGGTTGAATTGAACTTTCAAAAATTTTTGCAATAAAATGGAAAGTATTGAAGTATAGAAAGAAAGTTCTTAATTAAAACAATCAAAAGTGCGGTTTTGAAGTGCACAACAAAAAGTCAATAAATTCCAGGTCAAAATCAATCAACTGAATAATCACATAATTATATAAACAACAGAGATCATCAGATTGAAATACAAAAGCAATAAATTGAAATCACTGCACAATCCAGATCAATGCAGAAACAATTAAGTGAATCCCAAAAACAATTAATTTGAATATCTCACTAAGAGCAGTAAACAGCAGATAAGAATTTATTCAATCATGGATGCAGTCAATTGAATAAAGAGCTCAATACAGCACTGCTCACAAACAATTAGATAAACAACAGAAATAGTTAATTAAGAATCACTTATATTGAAGACAAGAACATAAACCAGTCAATTGAACAAATAAATCAATTAATTCCAGAGAACACAAAAATAACAGCAGTAGAGAAAATAATTGATTCAACCTACAAAAATAGTAAATTGAAATTCCTTAATGAAAGCGAGTTTTTAGAATGCCAATTAACTGATCAGATGAAAATAGCACACAAGAACTAAGAATAGACAACAATCAATTAAGTGAGCGAATCAACCAGTTGATAAAGTCGCAAAACAACAACAACAATTATGAACAGTAAGCCCAAATTACAACAGAATTGAAAAGCGATCAAAATGAGGGAAAGAGAGATCAAGAACACCAAGATTTATACTGGTTCACCCTTCCTCAAGGGCTACGTTCAGTCCTTTGCCAACAAGCAAAAAATTCCACTAAAGATCAACAAGATCAATCCAATACAATGTCAATTACACTTGTTCCACGCAAGACAACACTGCACCCTGTAGCACACAAATCACTACACCCCACAGCAGCTGTAAATAGTATAGAACCCTACTGCACAAACCCAAATTAAGAACCCTATGCAATATGGGAATCAAACTCACAATTACAAATCACAAACTTTATGTAATTTGCAACCAAACCACTCGCAATACAATAGCAACGTAAACAACAGTGCTTATACACAAAGAATATATTACAAACAGACGTAAATCAGTGTAGAAGATTAAACTTTGGTGCAGAACCAAGGTTGCATGAAAATAACTCAAAGTAAGACTTCAAGATGATGGTTTTCTTTATGTAAATTGTGTAGAACAAGTTCTCACAGTAAGGGCACATTTTTCTCTCTTAGAATTTCTCAAAATGATTAGTCAAATGTCTTAGATACAATAGAAAAGGCACGATGCCTTTATATAGCCAAACTGGTTTAAAAACAATTAAAACTTAATCGATTGATTCAAACATTCAATCAATTGATTTTTCCATAACATAGAAAAAATCCAACAAATTGATTTATGAAAATAATTAACTAATTTTACTCTCAAAATAAGTTTTTCAAACTCTATTAAACCTCATCTTAAATTCAATTATTTATTTGTAAAACAGATTGAATTTATGGAGCTTTCCTTAAGTGATATATCATGCAGCTAATGATTTTGAACCAAAACCCACTCACACACACCCAACCTAAGTTCTAGACCAAAACTCCCATCGAGGTCCATGATGGCTTCAAGCAATCCACTTAGCAAGTTTTGATCCGTATTGACTTCATCAAATCACTTAGCAAGCCTCAGTGCTAACATATTTAAGTCTTTTCATGTTCTCTACGGAGGTGCAGGAAGAAGCAGTCTGGCAAAAATCACCACAGATTTTCAGTAATGATAAAATAATCAAAGGGGCACACATGCACCAATATTTGAGGGCAAATTCTTCTTACACCTCCACAGTTTCTTATTACACCTCTATAAAAGAACAAAATGATAGTTTTACCCCTATTCATCTTCTCCATCGAGCACCCCTCTTTCTCTTCTAAACAGCAGCACACCTCCAATGCCATCGCTACAACAACTTTGCTTTCTGGATTGTCCTTTGTCTACTATCAATCAATGTGATACCCTCCAATTTTTTGTTTCCAATGGGTTTACCCTGTTTATAGATCGACCCCATGGCAACAAGAAGAAAGGCTGATCTTGTACTATACTCCGATGATGTCCCAAATCACATTCAGTAAATCGAAAGGGATCGCCTACTCTTCAATCTGCTCCTCTTGTACATCATTGCATTTATATAAAGTGATATTTATTTATTTTAACCACTTTCCTATTGCATAGTGATAAGAATAATGATAAATCAATTAGTAATTATTAGGTTTTGGACCATTTTTTCTGTATTTGGTTTAATTGGTCTTTGTTAGCACTAGGAGTTGCTGTATTGATTTGATGAAGCCAAACCAACTAAAACTAAAGCTGCTGAGTTAATTTGAAGAAACCAGTCAAGTTGACCAAGTCAAGACCAAGTGCTTTCAAGTGAAGATGCATAGAGTTTGCATGAAGATTGGACTTTTTGGGTCTAGGCTTTAGGTGGTGTTGGTGGGTCTAGATTGAGGTTAAAATATGTGATGATGAATGTGTTGATCATTGATAAGCTCCACTGTGAAAATTGGCTTAGGAAGGTTTTAAAAAATCATTAAAAACATATTTCAGATTTTGATAAACAGTTTTAACTGTCTTTTAAAATTTAGTCGATTGAGTGTCAAATCAATCGACTAAAGTTTGACAGTTGTCACTACAACTGTTTATATATAGCTGGTGTATTTTCAAAAGAAATAATACAGAGAATTTTCAAACATACTACATTGATTTGATTTGAGAGAAAACCGCCACCACCTTTTTGAGATCAAGATCATTTGAAGTTTTCAAATAATTAATCAAGAACTGAATCTCTGCATTTTGCTGAAAATTTGGAAACTGACTGCACATTTCTACATCATTCATCTGACCTCAGTCTAAGCATTATATACCTGTTTCTTCTTACATTTCTGATCTTTTGTATAGAGTTGTTGTTGTTAGTTGATTTCTGTGTATATCTTTCAACTGTATTCAAACTGCTACTGAGTTCTTGAATTACTAGAGTGTAATTCGTGGTACAGTGAGACTGTACTGGTGGTTCGCCTACTATGGGGAGAAGTGTGAGGCGTTTCTTAGTTATACAGTGGGTTCTGTATAACTGTGACTTGCTGTAGGTTTCAGCAAGGGTGATCTTGAAACACATAGTGGGTTTTTGTGTGGTTTCTTGTTTTGCTGTAGGTTCAGCAGTGGTCTACTGCGGGGAGCAGTGAGGCGTTTCTGGGTTATACAGTGGATTTTGTATAACTATGACTTGCTGTGGGTTTCAGCAAGGGAGTTCTTGAAACACACAGTGGACTCTGTGGGCTTTCTTAGTCTACTGTAGGTTCAGTAGTGGTTGCTGCGATGTGCAGTGTATTCTTGTTGTAGGTAAGTGTTGTAAACTTGATCAGGTTGATCATTTTTAGTGAAATCCTTATTGTGTGTAAGGGACTGGACGTAGCCCATTTGTTAGGTGAACTAGGATAAAAATCCTTGTGTTCTTGAATCTTCTTTCTCTTTCTTATCACTGATTTAATTGAATTGTTCACTGTATAAACTGTTTTCAGAATAAATACTGGACTCTATTGTTTTAAGACTTAATCATCTTTTAATAATTGTTTCTTTCATAAAAGGTATTTTATTTTTAATTGGCTCTTAATAATTCAGACTGTTAATTGAATTAAATTTGACCAGTTCATTCTGTGCAGTTAACTTCCGTCTGTTTCTGTGTAGTAGACTAGATCACTTCCGCAGTTACATTTGAATTCCGATAAATCTGTTTGGTTTACTGCATTGTGTTGTGACTTGATTGAGTTCTGTTTACTAATTCATTCTACTGCACTGATAAGTAAAGTCAATAAAGATCCAGTTTATCAAACTGACTTGCATTTTCTGAAAAGATAAAATAGTTTTGAAAAAGATTTTGAAATCCAATTCACCCCCTCTTAATTCAATTTGACGAAATTTTTGGAAATTTTCCAAACTTGAGGATGTTTCGTATTTTGTCCATAACTTTTGCTGCAGACCTCAGATTAACTTGATTTTTATGTCATTTTGCAGATAACTGAAAGATCTACAAACTTTATTAGACGACCAAAGAACAAATTCGAACTGAAAAGTGGACAAAATCAGCCTTAAAGTTGGTATACGAAATCTACATAACATTTTGAGCGGAATTAATTGAGGACAATTTAGTCATTTAACCCCAATTGAGTTGGGATCAAAATTGTGCGTTTTTGGTCAAATTAGGGCAACATAGAGGTGAGTCTAGGCCACCTTAAGTCGTGCAAAAAGACGAATAGTGTAATGTTGAAAATAGTGAGACAGTTTTGTAGGCAGCAGTTAATACACAACAATTTTGAATACAATTTTCTTTCCTTAATTCTTCTTCACTTCTGCATCTTTTTCTCTCAATTCGTGTTCTTTCCGCTTAAAATTGGGATGCCAACCATGATGATGAGTGATTAACTCCTTTGTTCAATGTGGTCCCCAGAGGTTCTCCTGTTTGCGTTAATCCTTAGGTTCACGCTTTGTATTTCTTTTTGCAATTACTTGTTCACTTGTTGTTTTAATCTAATTGTTAGATTTAATAGTTGGATTGACTATGTAATTGAATGAATAAAAAGTTTGATTGGAATGTGTTGTGGAATTCTCGAATCAGAATCGAATCGAACCAATGATGTTGCTCACCATGTGATTGCATTGGTTTGGCGCACTAGGTGTTCGATATAATGCTTCACGATTGTGGAGTATTCGGGATGCTAAATAGAAGCAGGGATTCCGTTCTAGTTAACCCATGGGTGTAATTTGGATTACCTAGGGCCAGTGAGGGATTTGGGAGAATCGAAGGGAGGTCGGGTTGACTTTCATTACTTCAATTTCTTTATTTTGTTTTAATTGAGTTTCTGTTTCTGTTTAAGTTCCATGTTCAATTTAAATACTTTGTCACCCCCTGTGCTATTGTTTTATATTTCTAGTGGCTTAAGAGAACATTTGAGTAGTCCTTGGAAGAATGACCTAGGTTAGCTATATTGCAACATCTAACCTACTAGTTTAATTTGGGACGCATTCAGCAGCGCGCATCACAAAGCATATAAGCACAATTCACTCCCAAATTTGGAAAACGTTTTGTATTCTGGATTGTGCAATCCAAATTACAAAAGTTGTATTTCAACTTCTGCAATCTAGAATACAAAAAAATTTTGTATTCTATATTGTGTAATCTAGAATAGAAAAGATTTTGTATTCTAGGTTTTGAAATCTAGAATACAAGAAGATGAAAAGGGTAAAATGGTATTTTCACTTTGGAATGTGTTAGCACCAAGGCTAAGCACGTGATTTGATGAAGTCAATATTGTGAGCACCAAGGCTTAGCATATGAAGCTGATGAAGATGGCCTCATGAAGAATCTGTTAGAACCAACCTGGACCAGAATTATTCAAGTGAAGACTTTGTGCCAACATGAAGATAGTTGGGTGTTTAGGTCTTGGTCCGTAGTTGGGTTTGTGTGTTGGTGATTGGCTTAGTCCTTAATCACTTGTGGCATGGATCATCACTTCTGAGGTGCTAAAAAGATTCACAATGATTTTTATTAAAACTGTTTTTAATAAAAATAACCCAAAATGTTTTTGCTGGAGAAAAGTTTTCAATCGATTGAATTTCCAAAACAATCGATTGAATGTGACAGTTATTTCTGTTACAACAGAAATACAGTTATGGCTGTTACAACTAAAAACTTTGACTGGATCAAACTAACGGTCAAATTCAATCGATTGAATGGTTTGTTCAATTAATTGAATTTTGACAGCTAAGCAGTTTTTAAAACTGATTTTGGGTATTTAAAGGAATGAGAATCATCACTTTCAGAAT
>Ga0123340_1000278_pt1 | contig 30076 bp, 25 predicted proteins | sample SirMexnodulemix_FD_89961 | JGI IMG/M metagenome (GOLD analysis project Ga0123340, IMG submission 89961) | Root nodule microbial communities of legume samples collected from Mexico - Siratro Mexico nodule mix | ecosystem: Host-associated > Plants > Roots > Nodule | place: Mexico: Nepantla...
GGGCTTTTCATTTCACTTAGGGTGATTGGGGTTTTTGCTTTTTTTTTTAAATATAATTATGTTATTTTTTTCTTATGTACATTAGTATCACATATTGGTGATATAAATGTTAGAAATTTAAGTGTAATTTTAAGTTTATATCAAGTAAAAGGAAGAAAGTAAAAAAACCTACAAATCTATTATCTTAAGATTTTGACAAACATTTTGATAAATCTATTATCTTAATATTTTGGATTAATGGTGGTGTTAATCCTTTATGTCTATCCTTACATATTCAATAAAAGATATTAACACATTTATACAACAACAATAAATGAGTTCTAAACTTACATATTATTTTTGTTACAAAATGATATATCATATATTAAAAACACTAGTTATTTTGTATCTTTTGCTAGGAGAGATGCATCAATGTGGGGGAGACTTGTACTTGAGAGGGATATTGGGTTGAAGGTGATATCAACCTTTTATTTAGGACTAAGGTCTCATTGTTGTGAGGTAAATCCCATCAAAAGATCAAATAATAAGATTGTTAAGGAATCAATTCATAATAGATTTCTATTGGCGAATAATCTTCTTTTGTTATTGTGATTTACCTTATTTTAACATGACTAGAGACGAGTTAACTTTCATTTTTTCAATTTTTTTATAGTTGTCTTACTTATAAAATCAACATTTGACAAATAAAGATATATTTTTAAAGGGTTATGCTAATAATATATCCTTTGAATAATTATGAAGTCCTTCTCTAAAATTCTCCATGTATTAATTATTTAGAAGTTTTATAGTACAAAGTATTCTTAGAAAGAATTTATACTTGAAATTGTCCAGTCTTATGTAAGGACATAAAATATATTTCAATTGTTGTAGATTTTTTTTCCACTAAAATAATAAATATACAAGAAAAACTAGAAATGTTTGTAAAATATTTTTATTTTCTGTTACACTATTAAGAGTATAAATAATTAATAATCATAAAATTTAATAAAAAGGTCTATTAACACATTTATATAATATCAACACATTAGTTCTAAAATAAATATTAATCATGTTACAAAATAATATATTATCTACTAAAAACACAAATTATACTAGTGTATTCTCCTTTTAATCTTCTGAACATCTCTACTATCTTTATTGTTCACTATGTTTTTAACTCATGAAGCTTTATATTGAAGAACTCCTATATCATAAATAAATTCAGTAGTTGGTATTCTTTTGAGTATAAGTAATCATTGTTATATCATACATTCACCTATTGTGGGATTAATGGTGAATATGAGTTTTTATTGTTTATATATCAATGTTGGTTTTATACTAAACCTGCTACTTGTGTCCTTTTACTTGAGGTAACTTTTTTGTTGTAAGTGTAGATATGATATTATACCTTTTTCATAATTTAGGTAATATTTTTCATTTTTTATTTTGCTTTGTCAACTATAGAAGTAAAAAAAATTTCAAAACATACTTATTTTTACTTTGACTCTAATTCCTAATCTCTCCTTAACTTTAGACATTCCAAATTATTTTGGAGATAGAGATACTATATATGTTTACTAATTAGTTTGTGAAATCCTTATCTTTGCAATCTTATATGACAATGTTATTTTTCCTCCAATAAATATGATTAAAGTTATTTTCTTCTTATAATCCATGTTATTATATTATAGATAATAAATTAACGTTGAAGATCCCATATCAATTAAATATAAAGTTAATTTATTATATATAAATCCTCACAATCTTTACCTTACAAGTTGATTTCATGACTATGAATTTAACTTAAACTATCTATTATAATATTAGAATACATCTTAATATATATCTAACACAAAAAATGATGTGTTAAAAATCTCATAGTGTTAGATGTACTATTATTTTATATATACCTTCTTAATTTTTTATAAATTGTTAATAAATATATAGAAACATAACACATGTAAATGGTTAATTATATATTATTAAATTTTAAGAGTTGAAATGAAATAAATTAAATGTGACCATGGTATCAAATGGTAACTTTCTTTTTGTAAGTACTTATTCATGATCAACTGAAATTAAAGATACTTGATTGCTATTTATTACATTTATGTTCTTGATAAAAAAAAAAGTCTTTTTACAATTAAGTTATATTTAAAAAATATAATGTCTTGATTTAATTAAACATGAACCTGCTTCCTTAAGAAAAATAAATTTTGGAAATAACATGAGTATTTCTTTCATCTTCATCATTATTTTATTTATTAATTATTAATACTTTGTCATTTGATATGTAACCTACTTCAACATACACACAAGTGGGGTTCATTTAGATTATTACCCCAGTTTATAAGATTTGATCATATACATTGTTGGAAGTTTAATTGGTTCAAACGAATATATATTTCTTTTTGCACAATTTTATTTACTGGAAGAAATAAATATTTTTTTATCAAAAAATATAAATGTCTTAAACTAGCTTTCATGTCGAGGATGAAGACAATTACACTATGGATAATGAATAGTTTTATAGTGCATATGACTAGCTAATATTGTATTCGAATTTAATAGTCCATGAAAAATAAATAAACATACTATTATAAAATTAATAATAACTTACCAATTATTAAATAACAAAATGGATTATTATGTAAAAAAAAAAAAAAAAACTCTCCTTTAATACATTTATGGATTCATCTTCTAACAGTCCTTTGGTAAGTTGTTTGATTTATAATCACTATATAAACATAACTTCAAACAGTCAGAATATAAATATTTCTTTATATATAAATAGGCCCAATGTCCTCAATTAGATATTTACTTATTAAAAAATAAACTATCTTGATTTAAACTCTTTATTTAAACAATTAAAGGAGAGTAAAATTGTCACTATTTCAATTAAATCTATTACTAAGATTTATAAGGAAAAGTTTTTATTTTTTTTTATGAAGCCTTTTGTTATTCTTACAGATTGTAGGTTTTTCCTCTCCCAGTTCTATTTTAGACTTCATCCACCACTACTCAAACATCTATTTTTTTTTTTAAAATAAAAAAGTTGCATATTTAAACGTAATATAAAGTTAAATTATAAAAAATTAATATAAATTAAATTATTTTTTTAAAAAACAAATTTAATGAAACCAATTAAAAAAATTAATTTAATTTCATAAGTATAACTAAAATATAAATATATGAAATCAAATTATAAACTATTATTCAATTATTAATGTTTTTTCCTTAAATGACAGTACTGATAATAAAAATATTAAAAGTCATTAATTACAATTATAATATCTGTCAGTTAAAGATTACAATGCTTTCATTAATAAATAACTAATTAAAATACTTGTATTGATTATCTACAAGAATCAACTGATAAATATATTCATTATATATATTTGTTCTCTTGAAATTGGATGACATAAAGCTCAGACCCTTGAACATTTGTGGATAAAATCCGCTGTAAGTCCAAAAGTAATAGTTTAATGAACATGATTTTATGAGGCCAATAAGGAATAGTAAAATACTCATCCTTTACAAGTTTCAGAATTTGATATTACTTGAAAGCTTTTATTATAAAAAGACTACGTTATTTTAATTTATTGTTACTATAAATAATATTTAAATTTATGTATTTTTAGGATAAATATATCTTTTATAGTTATTTAATTTTAGTATAAATATACGGTTTCAATTTGTTTTTGTTATAGTTGAGCAAATAAATACAAATACATGTGAATAGGTGCAAAAACATATTGAATTTGTATTTTACTGATAGGTGGGAGTAAATGGGATGCTACCATCCATTTTTATCTCTCCTTGCTAATTAACCACATTCAAATGTTTAACAAAGTAACATGCATTTAATAATTTTTCTTTTCTCAAATTCATAAGCTATTGTTTACCACTGAGTTTAACTTTAATATAATGTTAGTTTGGGATTTTATATGTGTCTATTACCCAAAAGTTATTTATTACAAATATAAAACAATTATTACAAATATTAATCCTTTTTATTTAAATACTAATCATAATTAAATAATTTTTTCCCTAAATATTACTTTTTTTAGCGAAACTAAATTGGTCGGAACTCACAAAAGTTATTACAAGTAATAATTTTTGTTAAACATGTAATATAATTTATGCATTCATAATAATTCACGGAACAAATTTAAAAAAAAAAGTTTTCAACATGTTTGTAGTTTATATTACGATTTTTTTTTTCATTTTGATGCAATTTTACTAAAATGGATAAATTTTTTTATTTCAAATAAATTATACCAAGTTAATAATATTTTATTATTAAAAAATAATAAAATTATATTTCGTAACACGATTTAAAAATTAAACTAACAATTATATTATATTAATATGATTTTAGTATAATAAAATTCAATAAAAAAATTTAAATCGTGTCGATACGATAGAACATCATAATAACATCATTTTATTTTAAATAATAACTGAAATTAAAAATAAAACTGTCAATTTTAAAAATTTTGTTAAAAAATTACATGAAGAAAAAGAACTCATATTAACATCCTTTTCCGTGAAACAAATATTTAAATTAAATTATATTGAAAATAGAAATAACAAATAAAAAAGAAAGTGGTGGATTTTGAGTTTTGCGGCTTCTTCTCTCTGCACATGCAAGGTAGAGAATTTTCTTCTCCTTCACCCTCACTCACCCACCCACTTTATCCAATATTTAATGGTAACAGTGACATTATGTATATATCTTGGTTTAGATGATTGATTGCATTTTATTTGTGTTCCAAAAGCAGAAAATCCCTCTAATGTTACCCTTTTGGTTGCATATATTCTTCAGAATCCTCCCACACAAACCTTAAATCACTCTCACCCAAAGCTCTCAAGAGGTATCACTAGTCACCATTCACTATACTATTTATTATTATGTCAAAGATTTACATAATAAACCGTGAATGCTTTCTCTTCAATTTTATTCATATTAATTTTGACTCTCCGAGCCACTCTAAACCAATTCCTTTGTTTGACGTTTCAGTTGACTTTTGCTTCTAATGATGATTTTACCTATTCGTGGTGTAATTTCTGTTGTTAGGGATTAGGGGAATTGGGGATAATTCCTAATTGGTTCATGTTTGTGATTGCTTTCTTATCAAATTTTAGTTTCTGAGTATGTCCACGATGTTTCTGGTCTGGAACATGGAAAGGGTTTTGAGTCCCGCGAGGTGGACTTGTTTTAGTGTCGGAAATACTCTTCAGAATTAGGAATGTTATGCTGTTTACCGAAATTGCCTTGCTCTCGGGAACCTTATGTGGGTAGTCGGGAGGTTGTTGAATTTCTGTAAATTTAGTGTCTCAAAACACGATAACCAAAGCAATCCAATTTAAGTTGAAAAGGGCCAAGTTCAGGTGAAGAAAATAAAATTAAAACGAATACTAATTTTTTTTCTCTATAAATTAATATTAGTTTTGTAGAATTTAAAATCAGTTTTTGGAAAAGCTAAAGGAGAGCCATAGTTTAGAAAGCTCTTCCAACCAAATCAATACTAATGTGCTGATGTTTTTCTCAGGGAAAGAGCTTAGCTTGAGTCAACTGTAGTGTTTAACTTTCTACTCGAGAAATGAAACAGATTTATCTTTGACTTCTTCTTGTTATTTTTTTTTTCCTTTGTTAATGATGGTTTCTAATTATTCGTATGAATATTAAGTCTAAAATTTACTCACTTTTTGTGGCTATAGCTCTTTGTTTGTAGGTTTGAAGAACGCGGATTTCATGAAGATTTTGCAGAAAATAAGATGCTCCAGCATTACAAAGTTTTGCATGTTTCTGTGAATAGTTATGTATGCCACAGCCAGTGCACTTTACATTGACGAAATGGGTTATGCCATGAGTAGACTAGAGATCGATTCTGATAATTGTGAAGATGGAAATGCCATCCATGAAGATTCTAGCAGTGGACAGTCTAAAATGTTTTTGGACAATGAAATTGCTCAGATAACAAAGCTGAAGTCAACCCCCCATCAACAATTAGTCCAAGTTGGTACTGGAAGGCCACAATTGCCTGTTTCTCCTGTGAAGATGCTGGCAGGTCGGGAATCAAATTACTCGGGACGGGGAAGGTTTTCTTCAGCCGATCGCTGCCATCTTTTGAGCAGATATTTGCCTGTAAATGGTCCTTGGCTTATTGACCAAATGTCTAGTCGGGCATATGTATCCCAGTTTTCAGCTGATGGTTCTCTTTTTATTGCTGGGTTCCAGGTAAAATGTTTTCAGCTTCAACCTTAAATGCATGCTATAGTTTTGATTACAATTAAATCACTTTGCAGGGAAGTCACATAAGAATATACAATGTGGACAGAGGTTGGAAAGTTCAGAAGAACATTCTGGCTAAAAATTTGAGATGGACAATCACTGATACTTGTCTTTCACCTGATCAACGCTATTTGGTAAGTTACTAGGTTCTACATCCTTGTATTCCATTATTTTTTCTGTAAAGGTACTATTATCAGACTTTTTCTTATGTCATCTGCACTCTTCAATTTCAGGCTTATGCCAGTATGTCACCCATTGTGCACATCGTAAATGCCGGATCTGCTGAAACAGAGTCCCTAGCAAATGTTACCGTATTCACATCTAATACTACTCCTTTTTTATGAATTTCATAAATACTGCATTTTTACTGCTATCAAATATTACGGAGCAATAGATAATGAAAAATTAGATTTCGAGCTATCTATTGGTGTATGGATTCATTTTAGTGATATTCCTTTTCCTATATGTAATGTACTTTTATTTCTTCTAAATGCAGGAGATACATGATGGTTTAGATTTTTCATCAAGTGATTATGGAGGCTACTCATTTGGAATTTTCAGTGTGAAATTCTCAAAAGATGGAAGAGAATTAGTTGCTGGAAGTAGTGACAATTCTATATATGTGTATGATCTTGAAGCAAATAAGATCTCCCTTCGAATTTTAGCGCACACGGTATTTCTACTAGGCACAACTACTACATTTATTTAGCTTCATATGATTTTGGGCTATTGTTTGATATCAATTGGTTTATGTAATTATGTTGCAGAAAGAATTAAGTGTCCTGATTTCATAATATAATTGCAGTCTCGACAGATAGAATTGATTGTGCATAACATGAGGGGGCAGTTTTATATTCTGTACGATGGATTGCTCTACTGGTTATAAACGATTTTATGGATTGGCAGTGCCTTTACGGTAGTGCCAGTGAAATTCTATTTGAGATTTTGTGTCATTGATGTATTCGTAAATAGAACTTAAAATTTATAATAAATTTGGAGAATGTGGGTATATTTTCGCATCCTAAGGTGGAATCTCAATTTTGTTCCTAGCTTCTTTTTTAGCTTACAATGGTACGTGTTTACTTTGCTTGCTTAAGTGCAGAACTCAAGATCATTTGAGAGAATAAGTTTGATTACAAAATATGGAATTACTGCTTGTAATGCCCAGGTTTTTGCACTATCTTTTTGGTTGAGGGATTGAAGGTCTAATCCTCTAAATACATGGAAGGCTAACGAATATGATTCACTATGTTGGTGTAGAAGAAAGGAAATAGATATTCCAGAGATGGTATGAATGATCTGGCCGGAGAACCACACTTATTCTTAGTATCCCTACCTCCCCCCAAGCTACCAAAAGAGATAAAAAAAATGTCCAAGCCGAAATAAGTATCGGATTGGACTTATGTGATATGTAATTTTTTTTTTCATTTTTGTATCGGAATTATTTTCCTGTTGCTCTGACGTCGTTGGTTCAAAAATATTAACCAACCATAGAGGTTCTAATATTTGGTTTTCATTTTATGTTGCAGTCTGATGTGAACACTGTATGTTTTGCTGATGAAACTAGCCATCTTATTTACTCCGGGAGTGATGATAGTTTTTGTAAGGTTTGTTCAACACCATAAGATGCTTTTTTCTTTTCTGTCAAGATATTATGTTATTTTTCCCTGAATATCCACAACTTTTGATTTTAAATGGAAGCGGTAGCTCCTTTTTACACAGGAAGTCAATCTCATAGTCATACAAGGTTAAATAAATATTGGACCTGAAAGTTGTTATTAGTTAAGTGCGGTAGTTCTTCTCTTTGGCCATAGTCACTCATTTCAGAAATTCCATGAATAATCATTAGAGTTGTTTTATTTTCTCTTCTGATTGTTGGGGAAGAACAAATTCTGATATACAAGTTTGGTTAGGTCTGGGATCGGCGTTGCTTAATGGCTAAAGGCAAGCCAGCAGGGGTATTGATGGGACACCTTGAGGGCATTACATTTATTGATACTCGTGGTGATGGGCGTTATTTCATTTCAAATGGTAAAGATCAAACCATCAAGCTCTGGGACATACGCAAAATGTCATCCAATGTTACCTGGTATGCTCCCCACCCACCGACCCAACTCTAATATTCTGATGCGCACATTTCTTCTTAACACGTGTGTGGAATAAAAAGCATGACTTAAGGTCATACTAGGATAAAATTAGCTGATGAGTTTTGCAATGGTGGTGATGTTTAACAGATACAGATTCAGTTATACCCTAATTTCCGTAAGGTATCATGTTGGAATTTGAATTTATATTAATTCTTAAAAGAATCTATAGGTTAATTATGATATATTATCTGATTATTAGGCTGATTTTTTTTTAATTATCTATGAAGCATTACATTTTTTTCAATGGAAAATACCGAGTTTTTCATAATTTTGTTACAAAATGATGTGTCATGTTGGACTCATGCTTCTGTCTATTTGTGTTTGCATGCTTGTGTGGTAATTGAAGCTCTGAGAATGATTTTCAGAATTCAGTCTTGCATGTGATATTTATAGATTTTTAACCTAGCTAATGATGTCTGTTTCTCTCCGGGGTTATGATGTTTCTTGATGAAATTGTTGTCAATTCATTGACATACTATAACAGAACTTTCTCTCTATTCCAGCAAGCCTGGGTATAGGAGTTACGAATGGGATTACAGGTGGATGGATTATCCACCCCAAGCAAAAGACTTGATTCACCCTTGTGATCAATCAGTGGCTACTTATAGAGGTCATTCGGTCTTGCGCACTCTTATCCGCTGCTATTTCTCGCCAGCTTTTAGGTGAGCGCTAAGGTGGCCTTGCTCTGTAATTATTCTTCATTTTCTTTTCATGGTCCTCTTTTGATATTTTTTTCTTAAAGCTTCAATTATTTGTCATAGTCAATCAAACTGTTTGTAAAAGTGTGTTTGGTTTCTGAGGACGAAGAATAAAAACAAGTTCTGTCAGGTTCATATTTGGACCAGCATGCAGCTTGCTTAATCATATTAATTATTGTATTTTTAAGCTGGTTTTCTCCAGCAATATATTTTGACGTCTATGTCGTTTGGGGGTTTGATTATTGTTGTTAGCCTGATATTATCCTCAAATTTACAGCACTGGGCAGAAGTACATCTATACTGGATCACACAACGCATGTGTTTACATATATGATTTGGTATGTAATTTAATTTCTTCTGCTCTAGCATTATATCCATGTTGTTTGATTGGCATTTTATTTAGGTACAAGTTACCAAAAGGTATATTTCATAACCAATTTTATGACATTAATTACCTATTATATTAAACGGTAATCCAACATTTTTATGTCTATCCTTGTTAATTTTTTATTAAAGTGATGATACTAAAGGTTTGAGTCTTCATTACCCGAAATGGCTTGCATAAAAGGAAAGAGATCACATAAACACCTTTTCTGATTCCACCTAAAACTCCACTACCTGGCTACTGTTAATAAACTTGTTGCGGAAGAGCGTGTGACGTGATGTATATCCTCTTGGGCACTATCCATGAACAAACTACATCACAATCAGGAAATTTTGCAGTTAGATTGAACTGCTGTTTGTTTATTTTACAAAGGAAAAACACAAACAAAAAGTTCAAGCTGGTTCTCTTTTGTGGTAACTCTGATAATTCACTACAGGTGACCGGAGCTCAAGTTGCGACACTGAAGCACCATAAATCACCTGTGAGAGATTGTAGTTGGCACCCCTTCAACACTATGCTTGTTAGCTCTTCTTGGGATGGAGATGTCGTGAAATGGGAATTTGCTGGGAGTGGTGATAGACCAGCCTCTTTGACTAAGAGGGCATGGACAAGACACTTTTATGATGAATACATATGATGTAAGTTATGGAATGATCTGGGGGATGCGTACCCTGTTGTTAATGAACATGTATAGGACGTTTTGACATAATAAGGCATGACATGAACAGCCACAAGGTTTAAATTATCAATATTTAGGCGTGTAAATGAACAACCACTTGGTACATAAATAATCATGTATGGAATTGATTCATCAGTACGCTTTACCTGGAACAAATTATTAATATTGTACAATGTGTCATTAATTGGTGCAGTCTTCTTGTGGTGAACCTAACTCCTGCATGGTGCTTTGGCTGAATCATTTACACGTACACTGTACGCCTAATTATTGTGTGTCGCCTTTCGTAAAGATCATAAAGCTAGTAATGCTTCTGGTTAGTTCGTAGTTAGGCCGTTCTCCTTCAGATAGCTGTAAAGCATAGAAAAAACAGTGAAAGCATATATTTCCCAAACGCCACTGCCAAGATGCCTATATCACTGTTGTTGTGCCGTTGTGGATATCATGAGAATCTTAACTCATGCTCATCCTTTGTTGTCTTGTCTTGGTGATTTATCGTATTATTTTCTTTGTCATGATACCTTGGTTCCTTGATTTTGATAGATCTTATAATAATTGTTATAGAAGAGCAGGTTGATTTATTTATGCATTCCTTTTAAAAGCAAAAGTGTTCCAAAAATTATGAGTTTTAACCTTTTAAAGAATGGAGAAATCTCTCATATTATTGGCCTTGGCTTTTTCTCCGAAAGGGCCAAACTTCCGAAGGCGCTATCTTAACAAATTGTAAAACTATGGGGGACCCTCTCTGCTGTCTGGTTATTGGTAAAGCAAAGATGTTATTGTAAGCCACAAACAATTATAAGATGATAAAACGTGAGATTCCACAAAGAAAATGAGTGAAAATGTCGAGTAAATTAAGTACACCCAGTACGATGAAGGCAACAAAACATACAGGATCGGGTTGGGGCCTCCAGCAGGAAAAGGCTACATGTTTCGTGTTTTTTGGCGACAACGGTCTGATAAAATTTTAACAAATAATTTATTATTTAGCTACTCCCCAGAAGATTTTCCATGTGAAGATTAAAGTACCGATAAAATTCCCGGAGGATTGGCTACAAAATATAGAAGTTGAACTTGATAATAGATTTAATCATATATGAGCAGATGTAGACATGCATTATGCCAAAGTATTTGACGTATGACCTGACCCAGAACATCCTATCTAATAAGGCAACAACCCGAGACAGACTGGCTGTGGATGATTGACGGTGTGCGTTAGGTTGTTTTCGATATGTTATTAGTGTTAGGTTGTCTAGCTGCGTCGGGTGCCCTCTGGTAAATTCAATCAAACCATACCTAAACTTGATTCTTTTTTCCTGTTTTCATTCACATTTACCTTTTTCTATTATTATTCTTTTTTTCTTTCTCATTTGCTTTTTACCGTGATGATTCCTTTGTCGACACCCTCGCACAGAGGGCGGAAAAAGAGAAAGAGTGTCAGTTCAGACCCAAGACTCAAAAGGCTTACAATTGCAATGCAAAAAAGATATCATCCCCAAATTGTAGTCGTCCCTATAACCATTTTCCATTGTAGGGAGCAGCGACTCGTGCCTATGGAAAGCTTAAAAAGCTGAAGAAACGGTAATTGCACCGAATGGCCACCACTCCACTTCCCCCAAAAAGTATAGATACAATCTGAAAATTGTAATCATGCCTCACACAACTCTTCTAAAAATAACCAAAATAAAATGATAGAACAATAACCAATTGGCATTGATACATGTATCACACCAAATTTTACATCGCCACTATTCTCATACAATATGTACCAAAGTTATGAATGGTCAGGTGCCAATGCCATGCCACTGTGTAATCATTAGAAGCTTCTACGACCACACTAGCAAGCAATATTTTAAATGACCATAAAAGAATGAAAAGAAAAAAAGTTTCCCAATGCCAAGATACCAGTGATGACAATAAGAAAAGATAATGAAAATATAACTGAGAGGAGATGACATAATAGAGTTTTCAACTGATTGAAATAACATGGTAATAATGATCAACAATTTTTGCATTGTTTTTACTAATGGACTAATCATATTACATTAGTAATATAGATAAATAATCATAACATATATGATTTGAGAAGCTCCTCCACCAAAACAGCTAAATTATCTTAAATCTAATCCAAAATATTCACAATCTTCTTATTATTTATCCGCTCATACTTATCACAAAATTAAATAATAATTGAATCAAAAGGGCAAGAAGAGAAACGAGGAAGAAGGAAAAAGGAAAGATTTTGACTTGATGGGTCGGGTCGGATCAGGTTTTCAACTGGTTGCATTGCGTAGAAGGCCTGGTTTTCTCCTTGCCAGCCCTCAAGGGGCAGGGCGTCTCTACGGGCGGGACCATGCAATTATACTGCAGACAGAGGGAGCTTCTCTCTGGAATCACCGCCGTTGGGCTTATCTCAATCCCCGTCAGATAGTTATGCTGCAAGTAAAGTATCTGAATGCTCGCGTCCAGCAACCGCTCCACGAAGCTAGCCGGTACCCGACCCGTAAACCGGTTGTTGTTCAGATACAGGTACTGCACGGTCGCCAGCATTGGCGATATCTGACCGGAAAACCGGTTGTAGCTAAGATCAACGGTCGGGATGGACACCTGATCCACGGGCTGGACCGGACCCGAGAACTGGTTCCTCTCCAGCTGCAGATTCGTGAGAGGGAAGGAAAAGATCCGGTCCGGGATTGGGCCCGTGAACTGGTTGAGACTAAGGTCCAAATAGTTAAGCTGGTCGAGGCGGCCCAGGTGGCGGTCCATTGGGCCGGTGAGCTTGTTCCAGGCCAGGGAGAGGTACTGCAGAGAGGGAGGGAGCGAGTCGGGGGGGAGCGAACCGGAGAGAGAGTTATGCTTGAGGTCGAGACGTGTTTAAGTGTGTGACTCGAACCGGGGGAGCGCACCGGAGAGGCGGTTGTGGCAGAGGATCAGGTTGGTTAGCTCCGGTAGGGATCCCACGGTTGGAGGAATGCGTCCGGTGAGTTGGTTGTAGCTGAGATCGATGGTTCTGAGGCTGCGCAACTCGCCGAGCTTGGTCGGAATTTCGCCGGAGATGAAGTTGCGGTTGATGCCGAGGAACCTGAGGTTCTTCAAATTGGAGAGGGATTCCGGGAGACGACCGTAGATTCTGCCGGGGACAACGGTGAACTCGGCGAGCGCGGAGAGCTTGCCGATGGCGGGGTCGAGGCGGCCGGTGAGTCCGGGGGAGCCAGCCCGGGGGTCGCCGAGGTTGAGGGTGATGACCTTGTCGGAGTCGCAGTAAACCCCGGCGAAGTTGCATGGGTCTGCGGTGAAATCCCAGGAGGAGAAGAAATGGGAACCAGGCATGTCTTCGAGAGCTTTACGAATGGATTGCAGAGCGAGGAAATCAGCAGGGTCTAAAATGGCTTCCACATGTAGAAAAGAGAAGAAAAGCAAAAGGAGAAGAGTGCAAGCATTGATGCAGTTGGCCATTGAAGCCCCAGAGGAAGAAGATGAAGAAAATAGGGTTTTATAGAGAAAAGAGGAAGCTAAGTGAAGAAGAGATTGTTTTGTGGAACAGGAACAACCAACATCTAATAGTCAAAGGGCTTATGTAGAGAAGGAGATTAGGCTTGCAGCAAAAGCAACTCTATCAGAATCAATGAATCTCTCTCTGTTGGCTTCTCAGAGAAGGCGCAATGCTAATCACTACCATAAGCTTTTCTTTCTACTTCCTACTCTTCTCTTCCAACCAACCAAACCTCCGGTTAATCAATAATAATCATTTTTTATTATTTTTTTCTTTCTTGGGAACTGTTTCCATCAAACGGTTGTCCGAGCCTATTTGGCCTCCGTACCTCAGCCTCGGCTCCCACGTCATCCTCCTCCGAACCTTTGCTTCGCCTGTCCTCTCTCCCCAACCACAACCCAAACCACTAGCTATAGCAGCTGTCAAAATGATTGGATCGCTTTGACACGGGGAAAATACATGACACGTGTTTCTCCAACCAAGCTTTTGTTAGAGTGGACGCTGCAACTCTTTTCGTTAAATATATTAAAATAATCCTCAATCTTCCCACGCAATTCTTTCATAAAATATTAATATTTACTAATTATCTCAGGACACTTACTCTCATGCTTGGAAATGAAATGAAGATAAAAAAATTAAACATAAGAATAAATAATTTCGTAAAATTGAAACAATAAACCATGTAAAATTACTATACTAATAAAGTTTAAATTTAATTAAAGAAAATCACACATTTTTCTCTATTTTTTTTCTTTAATTTATTTAAGAGAAACTAGTTATATATCTGAAGAGAAAACAAAACATTATTTTTTTTCCTATCTCCTTTTTCTGGTTTCCTTGCTGCCTACTCAATTTATTTTTACAGTAAAATAATTAAGCAATGTAGAAGTGAGGCAAAAAGCCCAAAAGCTGGGTTGGTCAGGAAGTGTGGGTTTGGTGTGGGCGCTCTTGAGTGAGTGACAGCTAAGCTATGAAGTTAGGATTATTTAATTTCACCCAATTCTTCTTCAAAGCTTCTTCCATACAGCTTGGTTCACTTTATCTCTGCTATGGTAAGTATATTTCATTACTATGTAGTAAAACAGATCATAACAAATAATAAATGTGTATTCCTTTGTTTTACTGTTTCATTTCATGTACGCAAAATACGAATTCGGGAGTTTGATACTCGTCAGTTCCATTATTAATATTAGTGTTATTCATTGCCATCCATTAATTCTTCAATAGAATTCATTCATAGCATAAATGTCATTAATTAGAGACTGAATTTACCCTGAAAATTAAGTCTCCTACCCCGATCTGGTTAACATTTAAAATCAATCTAATTTCACACATTGCCGTAACTGGAAGTTTGGCAGGCCTTTTTTTCTTCCTTTTTACTTTGTTGTGATATGTGTACAGTGTGGTAGTGAACCGAAAAACACTTTTTATCCTTTTTTCTCTCCTGCTTATAAGAAAATAAACGCACACTAATATCTGTCTTTCCCTTGGATGAAAAAGGAGGTGGTTTGAAGGTGAAGTAAGCTAAGTCAAGGACATTTTTGGTCAAAGATATGCATGCTCCAATGCTTGTTTCATAATTCACATTCGTCTCTGAGCTTTCACCAATTACCGAGTGGAACAATGATTTTATTCTCCCCATTTGATTCTTATTGCAAGTCAGCATAACAGAATCATTTCAGCTACTTCATGTGCTCTGCTGCGTAGCAAGGGAAAGTTTGTTTCTTCCTTCCTTTCTTTACCCCTTTCCTTTGCTAAAACTATCTCAGCTCTATTGGCGTGGGTCAAAAGCTATACAGCTGTAAAATCAAGTTACACTTTTAATCCCCCAAAAAATTGAAAGTAACCCAAATAGGGCAATTTGAGGTTGAAAGTTGCACTAGAAATACAGGGAATTTTGTCAAAAGTTTCGAAATTAGTTTTCAATTTTTCTTTTCATTCATCACTTATTTCAGATTGATGAAAGGGTTTATGATTGAAGTACAATCTAATCTTTTTTTATTAAAATGTAATAATAACCAACTTAAAATCACCATCAGATGAACTACTCTGACTCAGATATATTAGTTATTCTAGCAACAATGTTCCTAACAACCACCCTGTGACTAATAGTTGGAGAGTTAGTTTAATAACTATACCCAACTAAAAGAAGAAAAATATTACTATAGCGATTCTAGGGATTTATTATCTTTTCTACTACACGCACGCTTTAACGTCAAGAGCAAGTTTTGTCCCAGCCCCACAAGAAAATTTCATGTTCTATAATTTATTGCTCTCTAACCTAATTACCTAACTAAGATTTGGTTAAATTGAGGGGTATGACCTCTGGTTGAAATGGGTGAAAAAATGGCTTTGGGAACATCGCGAGTTATCTCAGACAAAAACATGAATCTATGTAACAAAACACAGTGGTGTAGATATTAATATTGTCGATAGATATGTGTGCACCTCAAACTCAAATCCAGCCAAGCAACACAGAGACAAAGTTCGAAAGCATTTTATTGGTAATAGAATAATGTCTGTGATGAGTTTGGTCCCATATATATACATGTGTGTGTAGGTATCCAATTAAAACCACTCAGACATCAATTACTTACCATAGAATAAGGTGGGAGGCACTTGAGAGGAAAAAAAATCCACATGACCCCCAAATGGTCCTGTTTGAAGTGGCGTACACCAACCACACCAACCAAAAGACCTACTTATTCTGGTACATGTAGTGTCTAATTTAAGGACTTTGAGGCTGTGCCTTTTGAGACTGGCGTGGTGATTACTCTACTCTAGTGTGTTCATCCCGTATGATTATTAATGTAACTTCCTCGTGCCGTCTTTTTCTTCCAGCTTTCTGTTTCCACCACTTTTTTTAGCTCTAACCCTCTTAATTCCCATTGAAGTTACTTTTCCTACTCAATATAGGTAGCAAATCTAATATGTAAGTAAACGTAGTTCAATGTACATGAGAAAAAAGTTCGAAGGAATCTAGATGGTATAACTTAGGTGTTGTTACATTGGATATGTTTTTGGTTTGATAATTGAAACTTTGAATCTAAGTGTCTGAGTGTAAAATAGAGAAGTTATTTAAAATAGTTTTAGTTTGATTTAATACAGCTGCATGTTCAAGATTTAGATTGCATTATTTCTATACCTAATATCAGGATGACTACAATTACAGATATGAGAATTTATTTAATATTTTTTTATAAAGATCAAATTGATGATAGTGAGAGACTAGTCATTTTAAGGCAGGCATTAGTCATGGACTTTTGTAAACTCCCTCAAAATGTCTATCATAATGAGGAATTTCATTTTTATTGGATACTTACAAAAAGTTAACTATTTACTAAATGTTTTGTTTTATTTAACTTCTTTAAAATAACTTTCTTGTGAGTAATCATTTTATGGTCTTCATTGAATTTAATTTGATTGAGGGTTATATGTATATAACAAGTATTAGTCAACTGAGACACTTAAAGTTTAACCGCAAACATTTATAATCAAATGATTAAAACTCTAAGATAAATAAGATTAGAAATGATAAACTGGAAAACCAAAAAAAAGTAAAGTAAAAAACTAAATATACTTTATAATTTTAAATTTCCTTTTTTTACCAATCACTTTAATTCTTTTATATTCATTATTTTATTTATTACATTTCTTCTTGTTAAATAATGTCTTTAATTCACTATGTCTTTGAGGTGTCGATTGTAATAGCCAACAACTATTTGTTGTTATTGTTTTAGTTATTTAGGTCTCTGTTTTCAATTTTAACTAATTGTGTATTCTTTAGTATCATTAATATATTGTATATTACAGGATGACAAAGATATAAAAATTATATTGGTTGTATCACTATAATTCATTGCGTCTTGTGTAGATAAGAGAATTGTTTTATCTCCACATTGGATGTGCTTCTATATTTGTTTATTTCTCTTTGCTTCTTTCTTGGTTTTAATTTTTTTCTTAACAAACTAGTATTAAGAGTTTTAATTCGATTGCATTGCTTAGCTATAAAAGACGTTATAAGAATATGGTCACCATATCCAAGATTGAGAAGTTCAATAAAAAGAATAACTTCTCGAAGATAAGGGCATTGGTGAAGGAACAAGGATTCTAGGCAACACTTTCTTGTACTACATCACATATTGAAAATTTATTTTTGGAGCAACAAGAAGAAATTTTGAATTCAATTATTCTTCTTTCTGAGTCAAATGAAGTTCTTTATGAAGTTGTTAAAGATTAGACTTCATTTGAGTTATGACTAAAATGGAAGAAACGTTTTATGAACAAAATTTATTTACAACAACATTTTGTAGAAGAGAAGACTCTTTAGATTACATATGAAGGAGGGTACACCACTTAAGGCTTATTGTGATGAGCTTAGCTATATTCTAATGGAGCTATGTGACATCAATGTCAAGGTAACAAAAGTTACCATGATTTTGTTAACCTTTCTTTTGCCATACTATGAGAACTTAGTTAGTTCTCCAAGTGTAGAAAATGGTTGAGCTACGCTTGAAGATGTTAACTCTAAGTTTTATACAATGGAGCTTCACCACATGCATCGAATAGTAATGAAGAGGCATCATCCAACAGATTGGTGGCTTTCAAGAATGACAAGAAAGTGAAGAAGCATATAAAGAAATAAGTCCAAAAGATGTATGCAATTACACGTAGCCAATTCCTGGTGGAAAGATGATGTAAGAATTGTAAGCAACAATCAAATAGCCACCACTACTCATAATGACACCTCATCTAAAAGTGACTTGATGTTGTTTGTTGTTTCATAACAACACACATTTGATTAATGGGTCCATGACTCAAGTTGTTCCTTTCACGTAAATCCTTGTAGGACTATTTTAACATGTTCAAAAAATTTTGATAATGGAAATGTGTTTATGTGAACAATGTTGCACCTAAGACGTTTGATATATAATTTGTTTAAATACATATGCATAATGACATAGTTTGAACTCTAACCAACGTCCAATATGTTCTGAAGCTAAAGAAAACCTTATATCCATTGGAGCCATTAATGAGAAAAGTTGTGATGTCACATATAAGGTGGAATGACGTAGACAGAGAAGAGGAATGGTTCTATTGTTATGCAAGGAACCAAGGAAACAAATGTATATCCTTTATGGATTGTCTATAGCATAGTTTGTTGTTATATTCTGATACATCGATTAGTTCATTGTGGCATATACATATTGGCTATATAAGTGAACACGGTTCAAACATCTTGTCCAAATAAGGGTTATTGGGTAACCAAAAGATGAGAGCTCTCTCATTTTGTGAGCATTATGTTTTTGGAAAGCAACACATGGACACTTTTCCAAAGAGAGTCCACACAATAGAGGAAATGTTGGATATGCTCATGTTGATTGTTGGGGACCATAGGAGTTCTAATGTTGAGGTGTTAATATTTTTGTTTCTAGCATGATAATAACTCTAGGATGACCTGAGTTTTTATAATAAAATAAAAGTATGAGGCTTTCGTGAACCTCAAACATTGGATGGAACTTATGCTTAATTAGATGTCAAGGTTAAACATCTAATGAGTAACTATAAGTTCGAGTTTGACAACTACTATGAATAATGGAATTGTAAGACCATTGATAGTTTGTTATATCTATAATAGAATGAAGTTGCAAATCAAAAGATGAACAACACTTATTAAAGAGAATAAGGTGTATGTTGTCATAATCTAGGATGGATAAGTGATATTGGGTTGAAGTAGTTAGCACCACATGCTTTTTAGTGAATCATTCATTATCTAGTACCATTGGTTTCAAACACCTCTTGAGGTGAGGCACGAGAAATTTTTTAATTACTTATCATTGAATATGTTTGGATATTCAATAATGGAGTTAGAACAAATTGATGAGAAGACGTATTTTCTCTGTGGCCAGTTGGAGGAAGACATTTTGATGAAGTAGTTAGAATTTTTTGAGATGAGTGGAAATGAAGAATGTGTGTGCAAGTTGAAGACCTTGTTGTACAAATTGAAACATTCTCTTAGATAGTAGTATAATATGTTTAATCAATTTATCATCTCAATACAAAAAAATATGTCTATTATAAATGGTGCATTACTATATGTAAATAACATGTTGACCACATCTCGAGATGAAGTTAAGACAAAATTGTTAAATTCAATAAATCATAGTAAATTTAAGATTAAAGAAATGGAAACAATTGAAAAAATTTTGAGGATAAAGATTAAGAGGGATCACACCTAGAAGAAACTTTTTCAATGTCAAAAGGAAATACATATAGAAGGTTATTAGATGATTTCACGATGAAAGGTGCTAAAGTTGTGGGCACAATTTTGACGTCCATACATATTTCTAAGTTCAATTCTATAGAAACTTGTGTTCCTTACGTGAGTGAGTACAGTTGAAAGTTTGATATATGTTATATTGTACACAAGACCAATCTTGGTATAAACAATAAGTTTTATGAGTAGATACATGAGCAATTAATGGAAGGAACAATGACATGTTGTTAAACATATGTTCAAATACCTCAAGGGAATGAATGACATTGGTTTCATCTTCAAGAGTAAATCATAATGTACCATTGGTTAGTTCTTTGATTCTAATTGTGCTACAAATTTGGACAATAGATATTATTATGTTATTGGTTACGTGTTCATGATTGGAAGGCCTCTAGTTCTTTGAAAAGTTACTTTAAAACCTTAAGTAACATTGTCAACCACTAAAGCAAAGTATATAGTATTGAAAGAAGCAACTAATGAGGGTATTTAGTTGAAAGGATTAGTGAATGACCTCGAGTTTTCATAGTTGAAGGTTGTTATCTTTTATGATAGTTAGGGTGCAATTTGTTTAGTTAAGGCTCATGTTCACCATGAGAGCATCACATACATTAATATTGTATATTTCTTCCTTCACACTAAGGAGTTAATTGAAGTGAAGAAGGTGGACACAAAGGAGAACCTTATTAATATATTTATAAAGTCAATTCTTATGCACTACTTGATCTTGTTAAATGTCGATTGATGAAAGTAGTGAAAGTAGTGTTGATGATAAAATTTCTAAGTTAAGGTGTAATTTGTTAGATGGTATTCTTAATTTTTTTTTTTCAAAAGAAAGACTATATAAATGTATAGACTATATTTAAATGGATAGATAATCTAATGGTAAAAATAATTTATCATTTTTATTTTAATTAATTAGGTTTTTGTTTTCAATTCTAAATAACTTTGCATTCTTCTATTTCATCTACATAGATTTCTTTAGAATATGAAGTGATAAAAAGATGAAAATATAAACTATATCACCCAAAATTTATTATATCTTATGTATAAACAAAACTTCTTTCATTTTCATATCAAGTTTGTTTTCTGTTGTTTTGATTTCAATTTATTACACGATACTTCTATAATATAATATTATTTTCTTCACTTTTAGAACAAAAGAAGTGTTAATAAATTCAGGTAATAATATTTTTTTACTTGAAATTACTTCGATAAACCCTTGTTGTATGTACTAGCTTTCGTGACCTAAGTAATTTTACAGCTTATCATAATATATATATTATTACTAACAAATAATAATTAATATCAAATTAAAAAATAAACTTATCATAGGACAATTTGTGATGAACAAAGTAAAAAGTCTTTCTGTCCATATACTTTCTTTTTTTCATATAAACGTATAAAAAGGTAATTATCACTTGAAATGTAAACATTTTTGTATAAGTTCTTTGTATGAAGAAAATAAAACTTTTTGGTCAGTACTTTTGGACTTAAAGCCGTTTGCTTCCTGCACTTCTTGAACTCATTTATAGCAAAAAGACTAAAATTTAATCTTGAACCTTAATTCTTCTCCTGCTATTAGTTTTATCCACCGCCAAGCATTGTTGAATGGGAGTCTTTTACTTCCACTCCAACGAATCTTTCTTCTTTCTCCGAAACCAACGTAGGTGATTAAACTGTTTTTAACCTTAACTTTGAATACTCTCGAATTTTTCAATTTTAACATTTTTCCATTAAGCAATCTGGAAAGGAGAAATGTGTTGTTTATGTAGTGTTCCAAATTAATCATTTCAGAATATTGAACAATCTAAAATACATATAAAATAGTGTATAGTTCTCAAAAACTTGATCCAGAAGGTTTCGAGATCAAGCAATCTAGAATACTAATCTCATTGTTATAAAATGTTATATCTGAAAATGAAAATTCATGTTCTAGATTATCTAATTCGGAATTATTACTCTTTTTTATAAATACCTTTTGAATTGTTTGTTTTGGAAAGTTCAATTTCAGATAGGATGATCTGAAAACGTGTACGACAACTATTACAACAAATAAAAACTCCATTGATGTTATCCATTCATACTTTTTGCACCTATTAAAGGGTAACCAACTTCAAACCACCAAAGTTCGCTGAAATCCATAACCTTGTAGCAATGGAGTAAAAAAAATAATACACTCACAAGCAAGAAAAGTAAAAACATAAAATAAAGAAACATCATTGAAATAAAAGAGTAGAATGATCATATTTAAAATATGATGCAAGTAGTAATTAAAGAGGTGCAGGAAGTAAAAGCCCTTTCCTTACTCAGCAATTGTGTCAACCTTTTGTTGATTTGGGCTATTTTGTGTGTCAATCGAAGGAGAATGGAGCCTTGTCTACGTCACCATCTTTTTACAAGCTTAACCTCCCAAATGAAAGAAAAGGGGTTATCCTTACTGTTTTTATTCACTGTGTCCTTGCTATTATTTTCACATTTTCTTTTATTATATTATGTAACTGATGTATTTTTTTTATCAAAATTTTATTTCATATACTTTTTTAGAGAAAGAAAAAGATTTAAGAAGGAAGATCTATGATTGGGATAGAAATAACGACATAAATCCACTCAAGTTACTTATCCAATTACTTTTCATGTTACTAATTTAATATACAGTCCATATTTTCATGATAAGGTGGACTGATGGAGTAAACATAAAAAAAAAAATATTTTTGTATATGGAGTAAACATAAAAATAAAATATTTTTGTATTCATGGAGAAATCTATAATTCAATTATTAGTGGTGTTGTTATAGAACATAAGGACCGAGACCAATAAGTTCTAACGGAGCTTGGAGATTGAGAATAAAACTGTAATGGGTTAACAGAGGTGATCTTGGGTGAAATTTCGGTCTCTGGTGTATAGGCTGAGGGGGATGGTATTCTCCGGTGGCTAGTACTTGGTTCTCAGGAGTTTCAATTGTCCAAATGAGATCTGAGCCCAAAAGTCCTCTTTCTCTTTTCCTACTTGCTATTTATACTAGTACGTGTTATCATTGCTCCTCCAGTAGGGAAGACGTGCAGCTTCTGTGTCAGGAGAGCGTATCATCCCTGTGTCAGGAGGATATCTTGCTTTTGCTTGTCCTGTCAGGGGAAGACGTGTAGTTTCTGCTACTAAAATTGCTTTTTCCTGCAGTCTGTCAGGGAAGACGTATGGTTTACTCATTTTTCAAGAGGGTATGCGCCGTTTATTGGAACTTGTTCCTGTGTCAGAAGATAGGTGTTGGTTCCCGTTGCAAAGAGCTGGGAAACTGGTTCGTGAGAGGTTGTTGAATACTTGTCGGCCCATGTGTGTTACTGGTTGTGAACCTACCATCCTGAAGGTCGAGTAGATGTTGTATACCTCTTGGCTTGAGTATTGGGGGGTTGTCGGCCACTCCTCCTGGTGTTCGTATATTACACTAGTCTCCCAGACTCTTATAGTCTTTAGACTGCTAAGAGTTTCTAGTGGTTGAAGTTCTCGGCCATACCTTCTGGCTCGAGTATTGGGGGTTGTCGGCCACTCCTCCTAGTGGTCGTATAGTACATAGTCTTCAAGGCTCTTATAGTCTTTAGACTGCTAAGAGTTTCTAGTGGTTGAAGTTCTCAGCCATACCTTCTGGCTCGAGTATTGGAGGTTGTCGGTCACCCCTCTTGGTGGCCGTATAGTACATTAGTCTTCGAGGCTCTTATAACCTTTAGACTGCTAAGAGTTTCTAGTGGTTGGAGTTCTCGGCCATACCTTCTGGCTCGAGTATTGGGGGTTGTCGGTCACCCCTTCTGGTGGCTGGGTAGTGGAGTTGTCGGTCATGCCTCCTGGTTTGGGTATTGGGAGTTGTCGACCACTCCTTGTGGCACACTACTCTTCCAGAATCTTGTAGTCTTGAGACTACTGAGAGTTCCAAGTATGGGAGTTGTTAGCCACTCCTTCTGGTGGTCGGGTAGTAGAGTTGTCGATCTGCCTCCTGGTTTAAGTATTGGGAATTGTCGGCTCCTTCTAGTGGCTGAATAGTGAAGTTGTCAGCCATACCTCCAGGTTTGGGTATTGGAAGTTGTCGACAACTCTTTCTGGTTTGGGTATTGGGAGTTGTCGGTCATTCCTTCTGGTGGCTGGCTAGTACACTACTCTTCCAGACTCTTGTAGTCTTTAGACTTCTAAGAGTTTTAAGTATTGAGAGTTATCAGTCATTCTTTCTGGTGGTCGGATAGTACACTACTCTCTCATACTCTTGTAGTCTTGAGACTATTGAGAGTTCCAAGTATGGGAGTTGTCGACCACCCCATTTGGTGATCGGGTAGTAGAGTTGTCGATCATGTCTCCAGGTTTGGGTATTGAGAGTTGTCAGCTCCTTCTGGTGGCTGAATAGTGAAGTTGTCGGCCATGCCTCCAGATTTGGGTATTCGGAGTTGTCGGCAACTCCTTTTGGTTTGGGTATTGGGAGTTGTCAGCCATTCTTTCTGGTGGCTGGATAGTACACTACTCTCCCAGACTCTTGTAGTCTTTAGATTTCTAAGAGTTTCAAGTATTGCGAGTTATCAATCATTCTTTTTAGTGGTCGGATAGTACACTACTCTCCCAAACTCTTGTAGTCTAGAGACTAGAGTTCCAAGTATGGGAGTTATCGGCCACTCTTTCTAGTGGTCGGGTAGTGGAGATGTCGGCTATGTCTCCTGGTTTAGGTATTGGGAGTTGTCGGCAACTCCTTCTGGTTTGGGTATTGAAAGTTGTCGGCCGCTCATTCCGGTGGCTGGATAGTACACTACTCTCCCAGACTCTTGTAGTCTTTAGACTTCCAAGAGTTTCAAGTATTGGGAGTTATCAGCCCTTCTTTCTGGTGGCCGGATAGTACACTTCTCTCCCAGACTCTTAGTCTTGGAACTATGAGAGTTCCAAGTATGGGAGTTGTCGGCCACTCCTTCTGGTGGTCAGGTAGTTGAGTTGTTGGCCAAGCTTCCTAGTTTGGGTATTGGGAGTTGTTGGCCACTCTTTTTGGTTTGAGTATTGGGAGTTGTCGGCCACTCCTTCATGTAGTCGAATAATACACTATTCTCCCAGATTCTTGTAGTATAGAGACTACTGAGAGTTCCAAGTATGGGAGTTGTCGGCTACTCCTTCTGGTGGTCGGGTAGTAGAGTTATCGGCCATGCCTCCTAGTTTGGGTATTGAGAGTTGTCGGCTCCATTTGGTGGCCGAATTGTGGAGTGTTGGCCATGGCTCCAGGTTTGGGTATTGGAAGTTGTCGACCACTCCTTCTGGTTTGGGTATTGGGAGTTGTCGGTCACTCCTTCTAGTGGATGGATAGTACACTACTCTTCAAGACTCTTGTAGTCTTTAGACTTCTAAAAGTTTCAAGCATTGGGAGTTTCAGCCCTTCTTTCTAGTAGCCGAATAGTACACTACTCTCCTAGACTCTTTTAGTCTTGAGACTATTGAGAGTTTCAAGTATCGGAGTTGTCGGCCACTCCTTCTGGTGGTCGGTTGGTGGAGTTGTCGGCCATACCTCCTGGTTTGGATATGGTAGTTGTTTTCTGGTGGCCAGATAGTGGAGTTGTCAGCCATGCTTCCAGGTTTGGATATTGGGAGGCATCGGCCACTCCTTCTGGTGGTCGGATAATTGAGTTGACGGTCATCCTTCCAAGTTTGGATTTTGGGAGTTGTCGGCCACTCCTTCTGGTGGCCGGATAGTACACTACTCTCTCAGACTCTTGTAGTCTTGAGACTACTAAGATTTCCAAGTATGGGAGTTGTCGGTCACTCCTTCTAGTGGTCAGATAGTACACTACTCTCTCAGATTCTTAGTCTTGAGAGTAGTGAGAGTTCCAGGTATGGGTGTTTTCGGCCACTCCTTCTAGTGGTCGGGTAGTAGAGTTGTCGGTCATGCCTCCTGGTTTGGGTATTGGAAGTTGTCGGCTCCTTCTGGATGAAGAATAGTGAAGTTGTCAGATATGCCTCCTGGTTTGGGTATTGGGAGTTGTCGACAACTCCTTTTGATTTGGGTATTGGGAGTTGTCAGCCATTCTTTCTGGTGGTTGGATAGTACACTACTCTCCCAGACTCTTGTAGTCTTTAGATTTCTAAGAGTTTCAAGTATTACGAGTTATCAGTCATTCTTTTTAGTGGCTGGATAGTACACTACTCTCCCAAAATCTTGTAGTCTAGAGACTAGAGTTCCAAGTATGGGAGTTATCGGCCACTCTTTCTAGTGGTCGGGTAGTGGAGATGTCGGCTATACCTCCTGGTTTAGGTATTGGGAGTTGTCGGTCACTCTTTCTACTTTGGAGTGGGTGTTGTCGGCTAGTCCTTCTGGTGGCTGGATAGTGGAGTTCTCTGTCATGCCTCCAGATTTGGATATTGGGAGTTATCGGCCACTCCTTCTGGTGGTCGGGTAGTGGAGTTGTCGGTCATGCCTCCTGGTTTTGGTATTAGGAGTTGTCGACCACTCCTTCTGGTTTGGGTATTGGGAGTTGTCGGCCACTCCTTCTGGTAGCCAGATAGTGGAGTTGTCGGCCATGCCTCCAGGTTTGGATATTGGGAGTTGTCGATCACTCCTTCTGGTAGCCGGATAGTACACTACTCTCCCAGACTCTTGTAGTCTTGAGACTACTGATTTCAAAGTATGAGAGTTGTCGGCCACTCCTTCTGGTGGTCGGGTAGTGGATTTGTCGGTCATGCCTCCTTGTTTGGGTATTGGGAGTTGTCGACCACTACTTCTGGTAGCCAGATAGTGGAGTTGTCGGCCATGCCACCAGGTTTGTATGTTAGGAGTTGTCGGCCATGCCTCCTAGTTTGGATATTGAGAGTTGTCGACCACTTCTTCAGGTAGCCGGATAGTACACTACTCTCCCAGACTCTTGTAGTCTTGAGACTACTGAGTTCCAAGTATAGGAGTTGTCGGCCACTCCTTCTGGTGGCCCGGTAGTTGATTTGTCGGCTATGCCTCCTCATTTGGGTATTGAGAGTTGTCGGTCACTACTTCTGGTTTGGGTATTGGGAGTTGTCAGTCACTTCTTCTGGTGGCCAGATAGTGGAGTTATCGGTCATGCATCCAGGTTTGGATATTGGTAGTTGTCGGTCACTCCTTCTACTTTGGGTATTGGGAGTTGTCGGCCACACCTTCTGGTGGCTGAATACTGGAGTTGTCGGCCATACCTCCAGGTTTGCGTATTGGGAGTTGTCGGTCACTGCTTCTGGTGGCCAGATAGTGGAGTTGTCGGCCATGCCTTCAGGTTTCGATATTGGGAGTTGTCGGCCACTCCTTCTGATGGCGGATAGTGGAGTTGTCGGTCATGCCTCTAGGTTTGGATATTGGGAGTTGTCGGTCACTCCTTTTGGTGGCCGGATAATACACTACTCTCCCAGACTCTTGTAGTCTTGAGACTAAGGAGAGTTCCAAGTATGGGAGTTGTCGGCCACTTCATCTGGAGGTCGGGTAGTGGAGTTGTCGGCCATGCCTCCTAGTTTGGGTATTGGGAGTTGTCGGTTACTCCTTCTAGTTTGGGTATTGGGAGTTGTCGACTACTCTTTCTGGTGGCCAGGTAGTGGAGTTGTGGGTCACTCCTTGTCGTTTGGGTATTGGGAGTTGTCGGCCACTCCTTCTAGTGGCTGGATAGTGAAGTTGTCGGCCATGCCTTCAGGTTTGGATATTGGGAGTTGTCGGCTACTCCTTCTGATCATCGGATAGTGGAGTTGTCGGCCATGCCTCTAGGTTTGGATATTGGGAGTTGTCGGCCACTCTTTCTGGTGGCTGAATAGTACATTACTCTCCCAGACTTTTATAGTCTAGAGACTACTTAGACTTCCAAGTATGGGAGTTGTTGGCCACTTCTTCTGATGGTCGGGTAGTGGAGTTGTCGGCCATGCCTCCTGGTTTGGGTATTGGGAGTTGTCGGCCACTCCTTCTGGTGGCCAAATAGTGGAGTTGTCGGCCATACCTCCTGGTTTGGGTATTGGGAGTTGTCGGTCACTCCTTCTAGTTTGGCTATTGGGAGTAGTCGGCCACTCCTTCTGGTGGCTAGTTACTGGAGTTGTCGGTCATACTTCCAGGTTTGTATATTAGGAGTTGTCGGCCACTCCTTCTGATGGCTGGATAGTGGAGTTGTCGGCCATGTCTTCAGGTTTGGATATTGGGAGTTGTCGGCCGCTCCTTCTTATGGCCGGATAGTGGAGTTGTCGGCCATGCCTCTTGGTTTGGATATTGGGAGTTGCCGGTCACTCCTTCTGGTGGTCTGGTTGTGGGGTTGTCAGCCATGCTTCCTAGTTTTGGTATTACGAGTTGTCTGTCACTCCTTCTGGTTTGGGTATTGGGAGTTGTCGGCCACTCCTTCTGGTGGCCTGATAGTGGAGTTGTCGGTCATGCCTCCAGGTTTGGATATTGGGAGTTGTCGGCCATTCCTTCTGATGGTCGGATAGTGGAGTTGTCGGCCATGCCTCCAGGTTTGGATATTGGATGTTGTCGGCCACTTTTTCTGGTGGTCGGGTAGTGGAGTTGTCGGCCATGCCTCCTGATTTTGTTATTGGGAGTTGTCGGCCAGTCCTTCTGGTTTGGATATTGGGAGTTGTCGATCACTCCTTCTTGTGGCTAGATAGTGCAGTTGTCGGCCATGCCTCCAAATTTGGATATTGGGAGTTGTCGGCCACTCCTTGTGATGGCCGGATAGTGGAGTTGTCGGCCATGCCTCCAGGTTTGGATATTGGGAGTTGTCGGTCACTCTTTTTGGTGGCCAAATAGTGTAGTTGTCGGCCATGCCTCCAGGTTTGGATATTGGGAGTTGTTGGCCACTCTTTCTGGTGGCCGGATAGTGTAGTTGTCGGCCATGCCTCCAGGTTTGGATATTGGGTATTGTCGGTCACTCCTTCTGGTTTGGGTATTGGGAGTTGTCGGCCACTCCTTCTACTGGATGGATAGTACACTACTCTCCCAGGCTCTTGTAGTCTTTAGACTTCTAAGGATTTTAAGTATTGGGAGTTGTCAGCCCTTCTTTCTGGTGGCCGGATAGTACACTACTCTCCCAGACTCTTTTAGTCTTGAGACTACTGAGAGTTCTAAGTATAGGAGTTGTCGGCCACTCCTTCTGGTGGTTGGATAGTGGAGTTGTCGGCCATGCCTCATTGTTTGGGTATTAGGAATTGTTGGTCAGTCCTTCTAGTGGCCGAATAGTGAAGTTGTCGGCTATGTCTCCAGGTTTGGGTATTGGGAATTGTCGACAACTCCTTCTGGTTTGGGTATTGGGAGTTGTCGGCCACTCCTTCTGGTGGCCGGATAGTATAAGTGACATTTTTATATAATTATTTTTATATAAAGATATTTTTTTGTTAGAAACAAAACATTTTTAAACCATCATGATTTATGGTTTGTTTAGTTTAGAAGATAATTTTTTGGAGTTGTTCGGTTCTTAAAATTAGAGAATAATTAACTTTAAAATTGGTGAAATTTATTATTGTATTTCTCATATATTTTCATTTGATCTTCCTCTATATCACTTTTATATTTTTATGTGTAACTAAATTTGTTTATTTATTCATATCCATCCTATTTGTCTTTCTCCTATCAAATAGAATAGTAGTGTATACTTAGTTTAAGGTCAAACTAAATTAAATACGAATTTATAATCTACATCGAAACTCAAACTGATTTAAGTAGTTATATTTTCACATCTAAAACAGTTTTAAAACTTGAAATACTAAATCAAACACACACTCATATTAGACAAAATTAACTTAATTTATTCAAACAAATGTCAGCGATATAATTCATTTATTCAATTGAAAAACAAAAAAAAAAGAATAGAATTTTAAAAACATTAGTGCAACAATACACTATCTTTCAAATTATTAACGTTTGAAACATGCTTAGAACTCAAGAGATAAGAATTCCTCAATTCGATTTGAAGCCAAACACTATAATGTATGGAATTTCTTTCATAGATAACATTCACAAAAAAAGAAAAAGAAAAAGAAAAAAGAGAGGGCATAGGATAAGATTTATTGTAAGGACTTATGTTTTTGTTTTTGTGTTATATATATAGTAGTGTATTAAATTACAAGTAATAGTTAAATTTAATATATATCTATATATATATATATATATATATATATATATATTAA
>Ga0123340_1000280_pt1 | contig 30015 bp, 16 predicted proteins | sample SirMexnodulemix_FD_89961 | JGI IMG/M metagenome (GOLD analysis project Ga0123340, IMG submission 89961) | Root nodule microbial communities of legume samples collected from Mexico - Siratro Mexico nodule mix | ecosystem: Host-associated > Plants > Roots > Nodule | place: Mexico: Nepantla...
ATGTTTTACTTTAGCTTTTTAGTATCATAAAATTACGATATTATATATTATTAATATGATGTCAAGTATTTTTTAATTGTTTCAAATAATTTTATTAATATGGATTTCACATCAGTTCAACCATTAAACTTTGAACGAACATCTTGACCACTTCAATGATATATTTTAAAATATTGATTTTACAGTTAGTATAACTTAAACTTACAATTTAATAATCTAACAAGTTTTACATTCAAGTGCTGAATTGGAGCAAACAACAATTGCTACGGCAGAATTTTGAAGTCTTCAATTCATTCATAGTTGCCAAACTCATTTTACAGAAAAATAAATGCAGATGCAAGAAAAAAAAATTACATATGAAACTTATTCAAAGTTAATTTTGGACGAAGTACAGATATTCAAGTCCCATATATTTACACTATTTAATATAGCTACATAGATAATCCAAATTACGTGAATGTCTAATACAAGTTATAAGAATATATATACACACAGTGTCGAATTGTTTGGACATTTTTTCTAACAAGGAAATGGATACAACAATAATTGATTTGGCATCTCCTAAGCAATCCAAGTCTAGAAGATGAAATAATCTGGTGACGCAATCTCCCTAGGATTAGAGGAAAAACTTGAAGAGTGCTAGCAATCCTTGGGTCTGGAATACTTTGGAGGAAGAGACGGGCACCTTTCATTCATATGAGAGTATGGTTGCATGGTGTTGTACCCAGGTAATTCCATTCGATACTTGCCTTTTATTTGACAATAAGGAAGTTTCACAGTGTCTCCATCATTGCACCATTTTGGTAAGCGACTAGAATTGTTCTCAAAAAAATTGAGAATGTAAGCATCTTTTATCTGCATTTATTGCACAAAAATTAAGCCCCTTATGCGCCTGGTCAAGAAACGACAATAATGAAGTGTTTTAACTTGTATCATGAACTGATATCAACCTATCCAAACAACCTTATTTCACCTAGCAAATTTACCTATGTTGCGTTTGGGTGGAGGGGAGGAGAAGGATTTTTACAGAAATCCCTTGGTTCAAAATTTTGGAGGTGGAAATAAGGAGACAATAATCCATCTCCTCCCATTTCTACTTCCCCTCTAATCCTGGGGGTTTTGGAATAAAGGGAAAATTCCTGAAGTTTGTGGACCATGCAAATTGCAAACTAATTCAAATATTTGAGCCTAATGGTTTTATTATTCCACATAAGGGTACGACAGTAAATTTATTTATCCCCCCTCTGTCGTTTGAACAAACACAGATGGTCCATTTGTCAATGCTGTATATTCATGTTTCCTGCTTAATAATGGTGGAATAAATACTACTGGCTGCTTTCACTGAATGAAACATCTCCGCAGATAGATGAAACTCAGGGACTTTGCTAAACCATTTTTCACAACAATTTAGTTATAATGGGTGTAAGCTTCAAGAACACAACAAAAAAAAATACTGCACAACCATGATAATAAACTATATATGCTCAATCGATCCAATAAATTGTGTAGGAGTAAAATTAAAAAACCTTAGTACTGCTGTCCAAAAGACAGAAACCAAACTTCCCAGTAAACTCACCGTAAACTCTGTCACTTGAACAGAACTAGCAATTGGATCAAACAGCCCTGCCTCCTTGTACATCTCAAGTATAAAAGCAATGCAAGATGTTGACTTCCCGTCACTATAGATCCAATCATCCTGTTCAGGAATTGTCAGCAGTTCATCAAAAGATGATCCACGCTTTTCAACTTCTACTAAAACTTCTGGAAGGTCAAGTCCCTGTAGAAACACAAAAAGGCTACATGGTTCACATATTTTAACTAAGGGGAAATTTCATATCATGACAAAGCAGTTATAAAAGAATGAGATGCCTATTCTGTCATCTGTTTTATGTTAAGGGTCCAAGAATACCTCGAATAATCATACATGTATATATGTGTGTGTGTGCGTGTGTATATATATATATATATAAATGAATTCCAATTGCAGATTGGTTACTAATAAATGGAATTGATCACATCACGAGCATCTTATCAATTATGATAGATAACTGAATATATTTATTTAATTTACTATCATGAGCCAAAAATGTTTAGATTGTGTATCATAATCTTGCTTAGCAAGTTAGAATAAAATGTTATATTTTTGTAACATTTGAATTATTCATTTACCTTTGTTTGCAATATTTAAATTTCTAAGTTCCACATTTAAGAGAGCTCAGAATTAATAGCACTGATGTAATTTAGCTAAGTTTAGCATATGCATGTCTAATTATAGTACATTTTCTGATAAAAAAATAATTCTTATTATTTCTCCTTTTTCAAGTGTGTGTATTGAGCAAGAAACCACATTGCAGCATACTTTAGTTCCAAGTCTTTTGTTGAGGGCTTCATTCCACATATTTGCTGCATACTCAGGTTGGATTTGATTCCAAATTGTCATAACGCAAGCAACCTGCAGAGCAATAAAATAAATGCTCCAAAGACTCATTCATAAATCATTAAGCTATGTAGCATGTGGCTAAAACATACAAAAGATGGAACGGGCAGAACATAGAGACCACGCATAGTCATAATGGCTACCACATTTTGTGAATCTATCCATCATTTTTTTCTTTATGTGAATGAAAATTTTCTTGTATAACAATGGTATTCCTATGTGGCAATTACACATAAAGCTACATGAGCCTATGGTACTTTAATTCAAACAAAAGTTTATATTATTTAAACATTTTAGAACAAGGTTCATGTTGAAATTTCTGCAAGATCGGAACATGGCCTATTTTATTCTCTGTTTGAAATAATTCATATAATTGTTAGAAAATTGTAGGCAAAAAATGCTCAAGCTTGGCATAACAGTGCAAAAATTCAACATAGATGAATCTAATGTTAACACAGATAAAATGAAATTTATGCAGAACTGATTAAATCAATACCACGTTAGCATCCAAGGGGGGCGGATAGTTTCCATTTAAAGTGTCTATCCAACTGAAGATCATGTTATGGAAACCATAAGGTTTTCCTGTCATGCTCAGTGCATACTCCCATGCCGCAGACTCATTAAACCTAGCACGCAAGTCAGGGTGCAACGGAAGCAGTGCAATCTGGGGATCGGAATCATCTTTATTCAGTTCAAAGTCCCACCATTCTTCCCACGGCATCACAGCAATTATATCTTCTCCCTGCAAACAAAGATGAGGAAGGAATTATAAAGCTAGCAACTTGACTGCAAAGTGCAAATGCTGCTGCAGAGTTTACAAACTACTATACTTTTACCATCCTTGCTCAAACAATCAAACTACCATGATGAATTATTTGTCATAAAAGAAAATCTCCATATGTTAACATGATAAATACCATGCATTGATTTCAATCACTACTTCAGACTGAAACTCTGAACATAATCTTGTATTCTGATTATAACAAGGTTAACTTAAGGAACTTAAAAAATTCTTTATAAATTATATCAAACCCTAAAGTTGCATAGGATTCTAGAAATATTACTTTCCAAGGTTGAAAATATAAAATATTAATGAAATTATCATGAAATGACTATGAAGAATGATAGTTGAATCAATATACAAATCGTGAATTGGAAGATCTGTTTTACAGACCGCAAATTGAACCACAAAACTTAAATTTAATTTTAGCCCTTGAAATATAGCCATGTTTTGAATTTGGTCCCCACAATTTTTTTATTTACTTTTGGGTCCTTGTAAAATTTCTCTTTTGATTTTAGTCCTTGTTAGTTCGTTTTAACCTCTGTAAAAAAAAATTGTTTTATTCCTTATAATATTTTCTTTCATTATGAATTAGTCCCTCTGAATTTCAAAGGGACAAAAAGCAAATAACCTACATATTACAAGGGAAAAACAAGAAAATAAATATTTTAGAGGGACTAAAATAAAATAACAAGAACCGAAACCAAAAAAAGGAAATGTTACAAGGATCAAAATTGAAAACATGCTATAGGAACCAAAAACAAAATATAATCATGTTTCGGGGACCAAATGTGTATGTAGTTATTAGTTAAGCCTATCAATAGTAAACACAACATTTAAAAGCACATATTCATTTAAAAAACATAAATCTAGGAGGATTTTTAACATAGAAAGAACCATATCATTATCAAAAGTAAAAGACATGGATATATATTTCCATATTATATATTACTATTTTGAAGTCAAAACATACATATATACTTCGATATTATATACTAACATGTTGAAGTCAGATAGATAACAGAGTGACATATAAGCTACAAAACAATCAAAGATTTCTAAATCATAACAGCCACAAGGACAAATGATCAGTGGCTGCTTAAATTCAGCAGTATGGTCACCCCAGAGAACAAGGGACCACCAAGCTTGGCCGTAGGCTAGACTGGGAGAGGCAAAGGAGGCTAGAAGACAAGAAAAATGAGTGAAAAAGATAATAAGGTTACAATGGGTCTCCCTGAAAAATGAGAGAAAACATGCAAGGGATACAATGACCCAAACTACTTTGGTGTGCGGTTGCTTGCACCAAAATCAATGATTCATGTGCAACATGCAATTCCTATGTGATTCCTGCTATTCATGGGGCAATTGGAACACCAAAACAGTCACTCAAGGATTTAAGTCACAAGCTGCTCGAATCAAATAGTTTGCTTATTTATCGTGATTCGTATGATATTGTTAACAATGCTATGACATATAATAGATCTTGCATAGAACCAATAGATGTAATGAAACTTAAATATTTTACCTTTTCATTTTCATGTCCCGACTCTCCAACCCAAAGCTTCCCATTGGAGTCTCTTAGGCAAACGGCAGTGTGACCAGCGTAAGCTCCACTAACCCACTTCTCCAGAGTCTCAAAAGCACCCCACCGACCTCGTATTTTCGAAACGGCAAGGAAATCTCCAGAATGGATGTCATCAGCACTGACATTTGTAACCCAAGGCTGAGGGCGCACTTCAAAAGAAGCTCCCATGTGTTTCTCCAAAAAATTAATATTGGAGTTCTCGCCCCATCCAGTATTTGAAAATAGAGGGAAGACCTCCCAAAGTGCTTGAAGGGTCCCCAACATCCCAGCTTGCAAAAGGAAAATTGATAATCCATGGTTTTTCACCTGTTTGCAAAAGAGGTTAAGGATCTCTGAAACAAAAATGTGTTTCAAGTTTCAAGAAACACTACTTAGTGACAGTCTAGAAAACAAAGAAAGCCACTTACATACTCGTACTCAGCTTTTCCTTCCCATGCTTTGATGTCAAGTGTATGCTCCCGGGCCAGGAAATAGTAATCCCATGTTACACGATATGGGGTGGCAAAAATATAAAGATCCATGCATGTCCAACTGTGAGCATTGCTAATCTAGATCAGCGCATAGGTATAAATCAATCAGCTCCCGTTGAATCCCAAATCCATACACATATAGAGAGGGAGAAAACAAATACAAAATACCGACATTCACTAACTTTGGTTAACTTTGCTAATGCAGTATAAGAGAACCACCAGAGGCAGATTTCTAAATCTTTCAAATGACAGAGATCCAACCAAAATCCACCAAATTACAATTCAATCACCTAACATAATCTATGCATTCTAATATTCCGAATACACTCTTAATCACACCTACTCTCTGAGCGTTATTTGTAAATAGAAAAAATGTTTAAGTAATCCTTGGGTCGCATTACCTCATCATTTTTTTTTTAAGTTTCAGTCTTTCTTTCTCCATTTACCGAAAAATTTAGTAAGCAGGGGACAAAGGTGGAGTTTTCAAGTACAGGGACTGAAAGAAAAGATACAGGGACTGATTAATTAAACCAATAAAAAAAACAACAAAACACTAATGAATATGACCGATTTCCCTTAACCCACGCGATATGAAGATTTGTTTGGTCTTAACTATCTTTCGGGCTCACAGTTTCATCAATCGAAGTTCACATAGTCCTTCACCGATCATCTTAATTACTGCAGTTTTAGCTTTCCAGCAAAAGTTTAAAATTGATTGATGTTCGCAATTTTCAATGAAATAATAATTCTTTAAACTTTAACTTATCTCTAAATTAATCACTAAGTTTGTCTCAATGAATCTAGAGAGTGGGATTAATTTAATAAAATTATTTCGGAAAATAATATATTTTTTGTTAATCTTATGGGTCAGTCTGGATAAGATTTAGGGGAAAATAAAATAAAACCAGACCAACGAATGGGTTGATTTGATTCAAATCAATCAGTTCCAATCTATGTTCCAACAATGTTATGCAGAAATGTAAAATTCTATTTTAAACAGATGAAACAAATACATTATTTTGTAAAAAATTTCAAATATATGTCACTAAGAGGTAAAAACAATATATTTTACTATAATTAGATTATCATAAAACTCCAGGCATAATAACTAACAATAAAAAAATAATATCATGGGTTTGGTTAGGGTTTGTCGTAAATCACAAAACCGATCCAATCACCGTTGAGTTTAATTGGTTTGGTTCAAATTGGATCCAAATAACTCCAAATTTCAAACCAACTTAATTGGTTTGAATTCTGAGATCGATAGGGTTAATCCTAAACAATGAACATCCCATAGACTGCTACCATGAGGACCAAATGGAAGTTCCATTACAGAAAACAAGTCAACAAAACTTGCCAAATAAAACTCGAATTGGTATGTGAGCAAAACGAAGTGACCTAGATTTCCAATACTCGAAACTGAAACAGAAGAGAAAGCAACCTTAAGGTGAAGGGTTCCGCCGCCATATTGAGTGCCGCTCTTGTTGTGAAACACCATCCATGCTTTGTTCTTGTAGAAGCAGGCGCCCTTCCACTCGAGAACGTCCTCCGGAGAAGAAGCGGCGCCGACGAAGACGGGGAGGATGTCGACGGCGCTGTGGAGGCGGTTGAGTATGGGCCACGACACCTGTCTCGGCAGCAGAGGAAGCACGTCTCGCGGGTGAAACGGTAATTTCAGGGCCCAAACTCCGAGGCCCGGCACGGAAACCGTTATCACGAGCAGCAGCAGCCACGTGAAGTTGTTGGCCATGGCACGATGGAAGCTCAAGAAATTACACAAACTGTTTCTGAAAACCGTTTGGATTTGGAGAGTCAACTCTGCTCCTCATGCCATTTTGTTTGGTTAACAATTTTTTCTTCTTCTTTTTGTTTGATATTTTTTTATTTATTATTTTTATATCTTTTACTTAATTAAATAATTAAATACAAAAGTTTTAATTGATATTGTTTTCAGAAATTATATCAACACACCCTTTTCACATAGACTCTTTTGTATTAAAATTTATTGAAAATTGAAACGTAGGGGAAAGAAACAAGAATCACAACATCTTATACAATGCAGAGGTTGAACTAATCTATCTGTATGTATTTTTTTAGAATAATCTTCATTTTATGATATGATAATGTTAATATTATAGTGTGACATTAGCTGAGTATAATAAGAGTTGTGGTTTCAAAAATAGTTTTATCCAAATCTCATAGTTGTGGTCAAATATTTTTATTATAATAAAATTGAAACTATCTAAAATGAAATGGAAAAAATCAAACTTGAATTTTCTTTATAATAATTGATAGGTTTTGTTGAAAAATATCAAGTAGAGATTTATCAAAGAATATTTACACATCCTCGAATTAAGAACAGCTAGAAAAATATTTTAAAAGTATTTAATAATTAAGAGAATTAAATAAATACTCTTTAACACATTTATTACTAGGTTTGTTATAACAAAATTAATTTTTGTTATTTTAAATTATTAAAATTCATTATGATTTACAAACTCTCAAGTGAATAAGATTTAGAAGATATATTTTAAAAGTGTTTAATAAATGAGTAAGAAAACTTAAATGAGTACTCTTCAATAATTCATTACTAGGTATTGACTGTTATAATACCAAACTAATTTTGATGTTATTATAAGTTATTAAAATTCATTGTGATTTTATATACAATTCTTAAAAAATTGGTGACCATATCTTTAAATATCTGGGAGTAGAATGGTACCATCACAAGTACAGATAAAAAAAAGACCATAATGACTATGCCAATTATTGAAAGAATTGTTTAATCAAAGAGCTCCATATAATGAATCATGGTATAAAGCATGTTGAACATCACTACTTGATTTCCATAATGGATATTAAGGATTTGTTTGGTAGATTTCCTTCTACCATTATCTGTTCCTTGAAAAATCCTCCCAGTGTTGGCTAATCCTGCAAGGAACATATTTTGATTAGCCATGTGTCATCACAAAGAAATCAGCAACTGAAAGAAATATCATAAATATTGTGAACTTTCTTGTAAAAACTAGTCTCATGAACAATATTAATAAGAATGATACTAATATTTTTCCTTGTCACATCAATGATATCATTGTCTCACTCCATGGATGAAAGAAATCCAATGCAGGACAAAAAAAAATATCCTAATTTTAAAATAAATTATTCATCTTTGTTATGCTATTTTTAGAGCAACAATTTATGTCAATACTTATATCAAAATTATATATAAATATAATAACAAATTAATAAGTTTAATCACATGTAGTTATTTGTTAAAATACTAGAGAATTGTTATCTATTAAAAATATAAGAAAAATGAATCTCTATTTTTAAATTAGAAAGAGTACAGTGTTATTTTAATTTAAAATATAAGAAAAAGGAATTGGATATTTTAAAAGTGTAAGGATCTAAGTGTCATTTAAAGTAATAAGAGAGGAGGTAGGGTAATTAGTCAAAAATGGATGTGTTCTCATGAAATTTTTTAAGTTATTTTATCTGACACATCTCAGATCATTCTCTCACATGAATAAAAACATTATAAAAAAAAACTTTAAGACAATTATTCACGGCACTTACTTTTTCTACTCCATGGCTGTGACAACGTGGTGGAATACAGTGAAAAAAGAACGGATAGGACAATTTGGTTATTTCATTCAATTATGGAGGCATGTGTTGAAAAATTGAGAGTGTAGAAAGTAATTACCACCGCTCACCGACTTTTCATTTAATGATTGTGTTATTCCTCAAAGAAACAATGATTCACTAGGTCTAAAAAATGTTTGACGATTAATAAATCTTAAAGATTAAAAATTATTTATTTATTACAAATAAATAAGAAGCGCATTAAAATACTTATTTAAGTAGAACAGAAAATAAAATCTAAAATTTGTAAGTGTAGAAATATAAATAGTTTATAATTGATGGAATGGAATTTAATAATTCAGCAATCTTTTAGTGTTATATAATATACACTCTTTGAGTAGCGTATGTGAATTAAAATATTTAGCTAATTTTTTTTATATGTTGAATAATACTGTATTATCTTACTCACATTGTCACTTAAAAAAAAAAAAAAATGAAATTAATAATTCAAACATTAAAGACTATGTACATATATATACTAAAACTACATATCAATTATAATGAAGAAAAAATGTCAAAATAAAATAAATGGCATTCTATAAAGTATAAACAACGATTCAATCACCTAATGGGACCTTTGTTATTTTACTCTCTCTCTATATATATATATTCCGTCTCTGTAACACTGTAACAATAACTCTTTACTTGTAGAAAATGTTATCATTATACACACTATATATATATATATCTCCTATTTCAGTAATAACTCTGGTAGAAAATGTTATCATCATACATTATATATATTTTCCCTGTCTCAGTAACACAACTCTTTACTGGTAGAAAATGCTATAACAATACACTCTATATATATGTTTTAAACTAGTCCACACTTGAGGTAGGGCTTGATGAAGAGGAACAATCTCCATCATCAATGCTAATGTTATGTTGATTCCAACCAGGACGAGATATAGAGATGCAATCTTTCTCATCCACCGTTTGACTCGGACTAACACATGACTCTGAGAAGTTATTTTCATCATCATTATTGATAGGTTGATCCATGTCAAGACCTGTTATATGGGAGTAACTTCTATTATCATATTCAATGGCTTTTTTCACAATGTCCTCAATGAGTTTAAATTCATACCTGCAAAACCAATTTTAATTTATAAACTTCAATCAACAATGAAAATGTGTTCAAGAGTTTGTTGGCACACATACTGATTAGGTTGAAGGGAGAATCCTTTCAAGCCAGCAACTTCACACAAATTTTGCCTCCATTTTAGCACCTTACTAGACTCACTTTCATATCTTTCTTCATGTGCAGTCATGGCTTTGTCATAGCTATTCTTTTGATACCTTACAGTTGAGGGTTCCACTTTGTAAAATATTGGCCAAACTAACTGATTCTTGGTCTTCATGCACTCAATGATAGTGTCAAGTTCACCAAGACACCACGAGGAACGTGCGTAGTTTTCAGAAAGAACAACAATGGATAGCCTTGATGCTTCGATAGCTTTAATAAGAGATGGTGAAATTCTGTCCCCGTCTTCCAATTCTTCATCATCTATGAAGGTTTTGAACCCCGCTCGCGACAATGCCTGATAGAGAAAACCTGTGAAGGAGTAGCGAGTATCTGGTCCCCTAAAATTGAGAAAAATATCGTAGCGAGACAAGGATGGAGTCACCATCTCCACAACCTTTTCAACATGCTCATGTTCATACCTATCAAATTGAGATCACAGCACACCAAATGTTAGTGTTGAATAAACTACCATAACTCATTGTTTTAAGGTTTTGATTTAGGCATCTCATTATCTCATATAATTTCATGTATGATTCTGGTTCATAACGTTTAAAAAAATAAAAAAGAAACATCGAAAAAATCACACATCAAGAACACACCTATTTCCTTTTTAATACAAGACACGCACTCATATTTAAATATTAATATACTTAATTAAAAAATAAATTTTAAATTTAACTCAATTTTACAAAATCAATTTGTAAAATAAAATTTGTATTCGTTTATTAATTATTAAAATATAATTTCCAACGTAATTTCAAACACTGAGCTAGAAAAGTTTACTTACCCAGACCGAGCTACGAGGCCACGCAATTTGGCGACTTTAGACAAAGCAGACCTCCATTGTCGCACTTTCTCAGAATCCTTGCCGAACTTCTTGTCGTGTCTAGCAAAAGCCTCGCAGTAAGATTTCTTGAGTCCCCTAACGTTGTAGGGGTTGACTTTGTAGAAGACTGGGAAAACCAATTGTTTCCCACTCTCCATGCACTCCACAATCTTCACAAGCTCCTCCAGACACCCAGTGTAACATGCGTAGCTTTTGGAGAAAACCACGATCGAAATTCTAGATTGTTCGATTGCTTTGAGAAGGAAGGGTGAAACTTGGCTTCCACTCTGTATTCCCTCATCGCTCATGAAAGTCCTGAACCCCTTCTCCCGCAGAGCCTTCCGCAGATTTCCCCCGAAACCGTAGTGGATTTTCCCTCTCAAATTCAGATAAACATCGTAACACACTTCCGTTTCCATGCTATGTTCCTCTCTCAAACCTTCCACACTCTTGCAATTACGCACTCATAATCATAAATACGAGAATATATATATGTATGTTGCCTTTTTTTGAAGCGTGTTCTGAGAACTTCTTGTCTAGGGTAGCATCATAGGATGTTCTTTTTTTTCTATACGAGAATAATTTAATTAACTTATTATATCATAAATTATATAACAGACACGTAGTAATTTCGTTTTGAATACTGTTAGCTTTTTCGTTTTTTAGTGCTTTCATCTTTCTTGGTCTTGTTGCTTTGGTCGATTCTCTAATGCTTTAAGAAAGAATCTGATAGTACATTTCTACTTCATCTTTCTCCACAGAATCCAATGCTTTATTTTTATTACTTTCCAACATGCTCAAGATAAATGAAAGAAAATGAATATGTTTAGGACACGAATTAAAAATTAAACTTGTTTTAATTAGTATTCTTAAAATACTTTTTACTTTAATAATAAACTGGTCAACACGATTACTTTAATAATAAGTTTGTAGAGAGTAAAGATGGATGGTGGCATATGAAACGCTGCTTCCAAGCAGGTGGTGGGCATCTACATGATTGAACAATTCGGAGTTAAAGCTTTAAGCTTTTAGCTTTTAATATTCGATAAACTCTACCAATGATATTTTGTTTGGAAAAATAATGTTATCTAGATAAAAAATGAATAGTTTTTTTTTCTTTTATTTGCAATAAGTTGAAAAATGAAAATATATAATAAAACATTTTTATTCTGATTAAATATTATACTGATTATTCCATTATTTATCTTAACAATGTTTTTCTACTAGTTTTTTTACATGTGCTGTTAAATTTTTCAGTTATTTAAAATTAAGAAAAAAGGAAAAAACAAATAAATACTACGTTTTGAAAAAAGAAAAAAACGAAAGATCAGAGAACTAAAAGTGAAACTCGTTATTTTTTCTGTTATACTTTCTTTTATAAATTATTCATTTCTCTAAAACCATGATTTCATTTTTATTTCCTATTTTAATCACCCTATAACTTTTATTTCTTGTATGTACTTTTACGTGTTTCTATTCACTTTATTTACATGCTTTTTTTTCTTCATGTTAAACGGAGAAGGAAAAAAAAACTTACATTGCTTTAGTTTTTTCACTATTAAAACATCATACTAGTCTAAAATCAAATTAAGATCACACTAAATTTATTTTCATGAGATAATACATTTTCGTTTGCTTATTTTTTCAAAAACTACTATTAATTTGAGTTTATAAAATATTAAATAATGGTTTTTATTTTCATAAAAACTAACATCATTGTGATACATTTTACACAATATTTTTCAATTACAAAAATGTTTTTCTTCCATTTTTTCAGAGTCTGCTTTCTGTTTTCTTTTCTTGTCAATTCCTGCATGGAACTGTTTTACTTTCATAGAGTATGAATATATGAACCAGAAACAAAATCCATAATATAATGAGTTGTCTCTTCATTAGTCACCCTGTCCCTTATAACTTCTAAGGTAGCTTCATGCACTAGTTCTGTAATTCACTGCTCTCACATGTTTTCTGCAGCATTATTCTTTTGTACAAACCAATTAATACATTCAATAAGTTTGGACTGAGCACACTTGTTACTTCTCAAATAAAAACTTTCATAAGAAAAATGTACGGAAAGGACTAACATTTCAAATTGTTTCTGTCACAAACATCAGTTGGAAGATCAAGTGTAGTTTCTGTTGTTATCAGTTTAATATCTGATATGTGAGTGTTAACTCACATGATGTTAAATTATTTTTTAAGGGAGGCACTACTGCATTTTGTAGAGTGTGAGGCCTAAGACCTTATATTGGACACACATGCTTTGGACAATAACAACACAGATTATCATATCATTATAAAAAAATGTTATTCTTTAAACTATGTGGAGGTTTGTAATACAGAATAATAGATATTGAGTCCTGTGACAGAATGAAGCTAGTTCTTTCACAACAACTGAGTTTAGAATTCTAGATGACTCACTTAATTAAACCATAAAGGGATATGAATTAATGAGTGGAAAAAAATGTTAATTCTCACAATGCAGCTGTTACCATTTTCTGAAGTTCAGCCCTTTTAAATTTTAGCTACAAAGCCATGGAAGCATTAAGTCTCAGATAAACTCAGAAGATACCTCTGTTAGTAGTCAAGACTAACAATGTGAATAATTTTGTAAAAACTTGTATTCTTAATCTTACTTCTGTCTTGTTAGATTGTTCAGAAATTTAAATTGTAAATTGCACTTTAAGCAAACTAGAGTGATCAAAGTTTTAAAGAGTTAAGGCTTCCTTTTACTAGGCTAGTCTTTTGGGATGCATTTGTTCTTGGGCTTTCTGCAACCATGTTGGAGAGGAAAACTTGTGATAACACTGTGTTTTAAGAGTGGTGAAATTTTTCCTCAAGGTGGCTTGGACATAAGTGTAGAACATTTGTTAAAATTCATTAGAGGTAGAAAGAGACTATAAAGATGTGTGAGTGAGACAGTTTCTGAAAACAGTCATATCAGTAAAGAGATTGCAAAATTTAAAGATCAATGATTTGTTTATAAACCATTATAAATTATTCACCACAGAATGTTATGATGCTCATGTAGTGAAACTCTATTATTAGAAAAAGAATTGGTTGTCATAGTACACATGGTTAAAATTTAGTTATTGAATATTTGACTAGATTAGTATTATACTGTGTAAATTAGGTAGCTAATTTACAGTTTATTAGATAAAATTTATAAGTAAACATTACATCCAATGCTAAGATAAATAAGAAAAGTGCAAGTTCCAATCTCATTAAAATCTAATGGCTTCACCTCATTGTAAAACATTAAAATCTAAGAAAAGTAAGGATCCTTGTTTGAATGGACAGATAAGGATACAGAAGGTATAACATGACAAATTGGATCCGTTCTTTCTAATTCCGTGTCAGTACAGTCTTAGAAAATTTAAATGCTTTTAGTTGTCATTATTATATCTTACTTTTGAAAACTTATAATTTACTTGGCATTGCACTTTTCAGAAGTATTGTCGATCGTACCAGTTCATGTTCCTAAATCATTTTTATTGTCTTGGTCTTATATGTACTGGTGTATGTTCATTTCAATAGATCTCCACAAATAGATTCACCAAAAAAGTAATAAAGATATGCACAAACGGTTCAACATTTAAGTTCCACTTAGTGCCAACTTTTAGGACAGAAATTGATGTTCAAATGGAGATGAAGGTTATGAAACATTTTCCCTTTGACTGTGGTTTTGATTCACTAAAATTATGAGGATGGCTGAGTGAAAAAAAATGAACTTTTACCAGTTTCCTAACAGTTCGATGTGGCCCTCCAGCACTTATTATTAGCAGATACCATTGAATTTAATTGTACATAAAAACATTGAATACAGCTTGAGGCAGGTGGAGGGTTCCTAAAAAAAGTTGCCATGTTAATGAAAGACCTCAAAATTTATCAGCATATCATTTACAGCTTCTGCTTCAGTAGGTGATCTAGATACCTACAACTTAAATTAGTGCTAGCTTTCACTCATCTAAGAACAGACGGCTGAACCTATCTCCTCATTATTGTCCATTTTAGACCCTCTAAATTATCTTTAATTGGAGCCAGCTAATTTTTCTTGCTTTTGGTTTCAACAATTCAAATCAAAGGAGAAGCTTTTCAGCTTTTGGTTATAAGAATGGGGAAAAAATAATTGCAATCCTGCTGGTTATAAGATTGTATTTGAAGTGTGTACAGCTAGAGTGAATATTTTCTTTTCCTTTTCTTTTTCTTATTTTTATGTAAAACTGAAGTCTAAATTTGCTCCTTCAAAAACTAGAGTATTGGAATATTAATTTTCCCAAAAATTAAGTTATTTATTCAAATTAAAAAAAAAATACTAATTTTGTAGTTTTATATCAGCACTTTATTTCTTGATAAAGAAGAATGTAGCGACATTTTAGATTTTTAAAGGATCAACTTTGGTGATCATAATTTTGGAGGATTTGATAACACACTAATTTTTCTTTGACAGAAATGCAAAAAGAAATCATTTAATTAAAGAGAACATAGATTTGGTATTTTTGTTATGAAGCCTTTTTTGTTACCATTATACAAATCTATCATGGTTAACTCAATTAATTGAATTAGACTTCCTTAACACAAGATGCAAAAATGTAATTACATACTAAAATATTCCAGCAAAGCATCATTAAAGAGATTGGTGTATTAATGAACATTTAAGTGAGTTTAGTGTCATTCAAAATGTTTAAATCAACCTTATGTTGATCAAAAACAAAAACTAGGTAGATGCTTAATTAAAAAGAATATAAGGGAGGTAGATGAGAAGGAAACAAAGTAGATATAATATAAGCCGTTCATATTCATATAAAATAGTTGTCATAATTTATTCTTGAGGAGGTTCATAAAGGAGTGATCCTCCATTTTGGTTGGCATAATAAAGTGCAACCTAAGAGAAAGCACTTAATGAAATCCTATATTGAGGAACTTTAGATAATGATATTAAGGAGAAGTGGCTCCTTATCGGTCATTTTTAGATTACCGTATTTGACAAAGTCATAATCTCTTTTCCTAACTATGGCCTTTGAATACCATTGAGGCCAAAGTAACCATGCCATGTGTGGAAGTTTCTGTGAAAACAGAACTTGTGACCAATTTGGTTTCTGCAGGGCCAATGTCTGAATAAAATATATTCTAGATTGATTATTTTCAGCCACTTCTGGAGTGTCAAAGGTTGCATGCATTGGATCATTGGCCAATTGACATCTGCCTGCCAAGAGACATTTGGAAAGCAGATGCATGAACTTTGAAATTCTGTAAATGTGGTTTTGGTTAGATCATATTTAGAGGTGGAAGATGAGTTTCTTTTCTTGTTGCACATCATCAGAGAAGATCAACAAGAACTCATTCAAAAGGAGCAGCAGGGACTTCCATTGTGAAAAAGCTATGCCATCATGTGGTAGCATGTGTTTTAAACCTGGTATTTTTCTTTGCTGAAATGCAAATTTTTCTTTTTGTCGATTTTCAGGCAAAATTTTCTCAATTTAATGTCTCATATCTAGAGCTTGATGTTGTTTCAACCACAAATCATTTTCTGAATTGTATTCTTGTTTATCTCAACATGAAATCCAGAAATGGAAATCTATTCATCAACATTATCAGTGTCACAGTAATTATGAGGTCACAATGATGTGAAATAACTACAATTTGGTTCCCTTAGCTGTTCTTGGCTTCTGATAGCATGTTTAGAAGCAATTTGTGCCACCAAGTACTCAGATTACTCACCAACAAAGTTTTCACATCGACGATAAGATTTAAACTCAAATTCTGGTGGCATACGAGTTTAATCTTTATCAATAGGACCAATCTTTGCTAGCAGAAGCTGCATCTTTGGTCTTGAACTTTTCTTCTTCATTAACCTAAGGATCTCTTACTATCTACCTCAATAGTTGTATCCCTTAATTGTCAACCTTTTAGAGCTTAGACAATAGATTGGAATGCTGCAGATGCAAAGTGGTCAAGAGTGAGCCTATATAGTGGATTTCAGACTTCTCAAACACTTGACTTTTTTTTTTTTTTTTCCGGATGACAAATACAAATGCTTAAAATTTTTGAACAATTTATCCGTAGATAAAAGCAAGAGGAAGTTCATAGAACAAGAAATGGCAAAGATTGGAAAAGGGACTTTTACCTCTCAGACTTTTTCTTATCACGAGCTATGTGTTGCAACTCGGAACTTTCACCCTGAGAACATGATTGGTGAAGGAGGCTTTGGAAGGGTATACAAAGGACGCATTAAAAGCATACATCAGGTAGCTTTAACTCACATCTATATGAATGTATGCCAAGAAAGAAATACATTAGAGTTCTTAATAAATAGTAACCTTCTAATGCTGTGTTACTTTCATGCAGCTTGTTGCTGTGAAGAAACTTAACAGGAATGGATTCCAAGGAAACAGGGAATTTCTTGTAGAGGTTTTGATTTTGAGTCTCTTGCATCACCCTAACCTTGTCAATTTGGTAGGGTATTGTGCAGATGGCGATCAAAGGATTTTGGTATACGAGTACATGGTGAATGGTTCTTTAGAAGATCACCTTCTTGGTAAGTAACTGCTTCTTAATTACACAATGTCTTGTAATGAAATTCATTACAGATACAAAAGGAGAGAAACATCCACTTTGAGTATCAAACTTCAATAGATGCAATGATTAAACTAAGTGTAGTGGCATGACTGTGTGACCATATAAGGCAACTTCTTGCATATGATCCTTTTAAGTAGACTTTGCTCTTTTAAATCAGTTTTTTTGTTTTGCCTTTCATTTGCGTGAGAAATAAAATATTTGTAGAACTGACACCATGGATGTTCTCCTTTTGAAAACATGACCATAGTGTTTTTTCTTTTGGTAACAAGAATGCTACATCTTACCAACAACAAAATAAAAATGATTGTCAGAACTACCTGCGGATAGAAAGCCTTTGGATTGGCAAACTAGAATGAACATTGCAGCAGGTGCAGCTAAAGGACTTGAATACTTGCATGAGGTAGCAAATCCACCAGTGATATACCGTGATTTCAAATCATCAAACATACTGTTGGATGAAAACTTCAATCCAAAGCTCTCTGATTTTGGACTAGCAAAGCTTGGTCCAACCGGTGATAAAACTCATGTATCCACCAGGGTGATGGGAACTTATGGCTATTGTGCACCTGAGTATGCTTCAACAGGTCAATTGACTACAAAATCAGATATATACAGCTTTGGAGTAGTATTCTTAGAGCTGATCACAGGAAGAAGAGTAATTGATCAGTCAAGACCATCTCTAGAGCAAAACTTAGTCACTTGGGTATGTTATAAAACCTCTATTATGTGCTTAAAATCATAGCATTTCTCTGGCATACAATTTCAGGATTTATGATCTAAACTAAGGTAAACTGTTTTTCAGGTCCCTTAATTTTTTTCCAAAATTAGTCTTACTTAGTCTTTATACTTTAAAATGATTGTTTTAGTTGTAGTATTTCTTTTATAATAGATGAATTTCATTTCATACACTGATCCTAGTATCTAAGTTCCATTAAGTTTTACCCTCTAACCAATATGAAAACTAGTCCAAAAATTTATGCTTAGACCAACATGCAGAAATGATCAGCAATTGAATTCATAATGTTTCTTGTTTTCAGGCACAACCACTATTCAAAGACAGAAGGAAATTTACATTAATGGCTGATCCACTGCTAAAAGGGAACTACCCTGCAAAGGGTCTACACCAAGCACTAGCAGTTGCAGCAATGTGTCTTCAGGAGGAAGCAGATACCCGACCTTTGATCAGTGACGTGGTTACAGCTCTTGATGTTTTAGCAAAGACACAGATGCAAGTGGGAAAACAGCAACGAGCAACAGAGACTTTTCTGAAGGACAAAGAATTCAGTTGACAAAATGGTAGAGGATTAGAGAAGATTAAGGACAGTGAATGAAAATGTAGCTGCTGAAGAAGTTTGATGATAATCAATCTATAGAATTTGATACCTTATCATGATGCCACTTGGTCTCATGATGAAAATCAGAAGCATTACATGTTTTTCCTTGTTCAAGATTGATTGATTAGTAGCATTAGATATTGATAATAGAATGATAAGATTGCTACATATATGAGTTGATTTTGTTAGAGTGGAATCTTCTCTGAAATGATTGTGAAGCTTTGTTGATCAAGTATGAGGTCTAGTGTATAAGATTGATTCTCTGATGCTCTCAGCTTAGTAAGAGTTTAAGGAAATATGTAAAAAATATATAGTGAAAAGCAAGACATTGAGTGAGAAATAAAAGATGCATTCTTCCTCCATCTCTATACTTTCTCCAGGCACTTTCATGTACTCAGCAAAATTATTATTATATTTTTATGAAAAAAATTAAATAAATCCTGTCTCCTAATCATTTTGTATTTTGAATTGCTTAATTTAAAATTAAAAAATTATATTTCAAATTATATCATTAAAAAGTAAAAAATGTTATATTTAAAAGTTGTGTTACCAATTATATAATCTATAATTTAAAAAAATATATTTCAGATTGTTTAATCTAAAATAAAAATAACTGTATTATAAATTATACAGTAAAAAATATTTTTAATATTTAAAAAAAATATGAGGTACGCGAAAAGCTTATGAAGGTACAATAAGAATGCGTGGAAATAAGATTATATTTACGTCATTTTGAACCTAAATTTATAATCAAATACAAGTCATTATTAAAATTAGCTTATTAAGTCTATAGGAATAAAAAATAGTTTTAATATCCATCTGAGTTATTTGAATTATACGTTATTTTCTCAAATATATAATATAATCTCGTTATGTTTTAGTACAGCTACATCTTTCACCGAGATTATGTGATCTAATCGACACTATGATTATGAGATATCGTATACAACATAATTTGTAAAAAGAATATTGAATTATGAAAATTTACTGGAAATTATTGTTTAACCTAATGTTAATTATTTTTTATTTAATGTATATTTTTGTTGCGAGAAAATGTAATATTTTTTTGCACATTCTTTAATAAAATTAACCAGTGAAATTGTTTATGTTTTCCAATAAATTGTTTCATTTAAAGACATGTTAAAATAATTTATCACGTATTTTTATTACGTCAATGTTAAATTTTTTAAAATTAAATTAAATATTAATAAAATATAAGAATATAGGAAAGTAAACTAACTACATATTTTTTCTTACAGAAACATGATTTAAAGTTAAGTTTATATCCTTTCAGAGATTAAGCCAATCCAACATTAACGAGTTTTCCGTAAAGGACTGATATGATATGACATTGTAATATAGATGAGACAAAAAAAAAATAAAAAAATTATATTTATTACATAGATAAAATTATTTTAACTTAAAAATAGAGATGGAATAGTCACGTGTACTTATCTATTCCTTTGTTGATTCATAATTTTTATTAAAACTATAAACATTTTTTAAGATGGTCTTCCTTTTAACCATATGTTTTTATATACAATATTTAAATTTAAAATATCCTAACCCAATCGTATGCTAAAATAAAAAAGAGAAAATAATCTAGACTTCTCTAAAAACTATGAATAAAAAAATTAGGTAAGTTCAATGAAATATTCCATAAGAAACACAATAATCACTTAAAATAAGAGAGAATAATTCTTTATGAAAGTTCTTAGAGGCATCCTGGCCATCCAATCATCAGATTACGTGGCAAACAATCTGATAACATCGCATTTACTATTTTTTATTAAATAATAATGTTAATGGCCAATATTTTTCAAATACTTTTGTTTTTTTCCCCTTATTTATATTTATAAACTATATTATATATTTTATATATTATTACTATTATTACAATATTTAAGTAGATGGTTCGTAATCTCTTTGAGCGTGGAGGGAGCACTCGTTGAGAGGTGACTGCTGCCTCAATGGAGGTGTCTGCTTTGAGGCCACACTGCCCCTTATGCCGCCGCTGCTTCTCGCGCCCTTTCTCTGTCCCTTCCCTCTTACCTTCTCCGTCGCTCCAACGGTTTACCCTTCTCTCTTTCTCTCTATTTTACTTCAAAGTTCTTGTCTTTTGTTGCCTTCGCCTTGCCCATCTCTTTTATATCTTCAAATTCTGCATCTTTTCCAACTGGGTATTCTTCTTTTTTCTTAAGAAACTAATGGGTTTATATTACACGCTAAGCTATGCTGATTGTGTTTTTCAGTCTAATGGGTCATAGTGCCTTGTTGTTCTTCAATGGTTTCAAAGGTTGAGCTTCGCATTAACGTTGAAATTTGTCTGATTAACAATTTGTTGATTATTCAACCTGAAACGGGTTATTAGGGATTATTAGCTTTGTTTGTGAATGTGGAAATAAGGGATAGAAAGTGTGTTGTTTGTTTTTTTTACCATAGATGCCTACAGATGGAGCTTTTTCTTAGCTACTACATGGCTAGATAAAATGATGTTACGTTTAATTGATTGGAACTTTTATTTTGGTTGCGTGATGTGAACTGCAGAAGAAAAATTCAGCCATTCCAAATTTCATACAATGGCCTCCGAAATAGCTCTGTGCTTGGAAAGTCTGTACAATCTAGAGCAGATTTCTCATGCTGTCCAAAAGAGATATCTGTGGGATTAAATAAATACAATGGCCATGATTTTCTGTGCAAAAGTCCAGTTTGCATTTCATCTGTGAAAATTGCAAATGCATCAACTGGCACACTGGAGGAGGTGGCAGAGGAAGAAGAGGTGGATTCGTTGCGTTCATGTGAAACGCAAGTTAGGATGATGGATGTGGCTTCTTGCAATAATGGATTTTCCGCAACCACTGCACGTAGACATTTGTCTGGTGGTGATTGTAGAGGCTGGACTATGGCAAAAGATAAGTTAACAGAAAACAAAAAGGAAATGAACGGCTCAAGTAAATTTGACAGGGAAAATGGTAGTTCTAAGGCATCTAATGGAGTTGCTTCCTTTGGTGAGAACCGGGCTGTTTATAAGAATGGGGACAAGAATATTATACTGCAGGATCATCCGGAGCATGTCTCATCTCCTGTTAAGTATTCTGTATTAAGCAATTCGAAGGTGTTTATAGATTCTGAAAGGGTGGTCAGCCGGTGTAATGAATCTCCTCTGGGAATTGGTAAAGAGAAAATCACTGGAGACAATGGTGATCATGGTTTGGATGGAACTGCAAAAGATTCAATTAATGTAACATTTCCTAAACAGGCAGTTGGTACTGACAAAAGAAAGCTTCGAAATAGGCTTTGTAGTATCTATGAAGATATTCTGGTTGTTGATAATATTCCTCTAGCAGAGGAAGTTTCCAAGATGCTCACGACAAAGTATAGGCATCTGATATATGCATGTGATACCGAGGTATTAATCTTTCCACTGTTTTTGCTGTATTATGGTTATTCCTTTTCGCTAGAGTGTATATAGCTCCATTATCTCCTTATTTGCTCGTGTGTACTATGGACATGAATTCAATTAATTTGTTTTTTTGGAACACATTGTCTGCTGATTTTATTCTTCAAAGGTAGCCAAGATAGATGTCAAACAAGAAACTCCTGTAGATCATGGTGAGATAATATGCTTCAGCATTTATTGTGGTCCAGAAGCTGATTTTGGAGGTGGAAAGTCCTGTATCTGGGTAGATGTTCTTGATGGTGGAGGCAAAGAAATTTTAGAAAAATTTGCTGAATTTTTTAGTGACTCTTCCATTAGGAAGGTGAATTTTTCTTTCTTCCTCCCTCCCTTCTCTGTCTTAATCATATTTACTCGCCTCAATGTGCAGCCTCTCAAGTCTTTATTATATGCTTGGTACTATGAAAGATGCTGTACTACTTATGATATCTGATAATCTGACAATAAGCTACTTTCTGTTCTAAATTTCCTTGGGTAATCTTAAAGTTTGGTGTCATATTATACAGAGAGCCATATTGATTTTTAATGTGGGTTCAGTGGTATATTCTATTTTTGTAGTAACATGCCAAGATAGGTTGCAACTTGCAATCCTAGTGTTAATGAGTACTTGATTTGAGATACTTTTCTTGTATACAACAGAGAGGTTTGCATCTTTTGCTAGAAGTGAACTAGCATTATTTGTTATTCTGTTATTTATTTGTGTTGTTGTTAGATATTCTTATCATGTAGTAACACCGACAGGCAAGGGATCTGACTAACTATGTCACGTTTTATCTTTCTCTGATTCTTATGCATAAATAAAAAAGTCACTACTCCTTGTTCACTTCGTAAGGTATTAAAAAGTTGCTCATTCTGTTGGTGGGAAGAAAAACTTCTTTTCTTATTTCCCCAGGCCTCTTTATTAGTGAAGTATTTCCAAGTGAAGTATTTATGAGCTAATTGGTGGGAAGAAAGTCTAGTTTTTATAAAATTTTATTGCCATTAAATATCTGGGTTTGTCTATGTACATGATCAAAGATTACAAACCATATTTGAAATAACCAAATCACTGGTGTATTCTGTAGGTCTGGCATAATTATAGCTTTGACTGTCATGTTATAGAGAATTATGGGTTCAAAGTTTTTGGATTTCATGCCGATACAATGCACATGGCACGACTATGGGATTCTTCAAGACTTTTAGATGGAGGTTATTCTCTTGAAGGGCTTACAGGTGACAGAAGGGTCATGTCTAGGACTCAGCTGAACCATCAAAAGGATTTGATTGGTAAGGTGTCAATGAAAACTATATTTAGTAAGAAAAAATTGAAGAAAGATGGATCTGAGGGTAAAACAAGTGTCATTGCTCCTGTTGAAGAGCTTCAGAGAGATGAGCGTATACCTTGGATATGCTATTCTGCCTTGGATGCTAGCAGCACTTTGAAGCTGTATGAGAGCCTAAAGGGCCATCTTTCAGACATGCCCTGGAAATTTGATGGTGTGCCAGTGTATGGGAAAACCATGTATGATTTCTACAATGAATATTGGCGGCCATTTGGTGAGCTTCTAGTCATGATGGAATCTGAGGGAATGCTAGTTGATCGGGCTTATCTTGAAAGCATAGAAAAGGTGGCCAGAGTAGAGGAAGAGGTAGCTACTAATAGATTCCGGAAATGGGCGAGTAGATATTGTCCGGATGCCCAATATATGAATGTTGGAAGTGATTCACAGTTGCGCCAGCTACTTTTTGGTGGCACTTTGAACAGGTGCACATTTTTAAAATCTTACATGTAGTATTTATTTCAATCTTAATATATTAATAATTTGCTAATAAAAAACTGAAGTTTTTTTTTGCAATTTGTAAGTTTAATGTATTACTGAATGAATGTTAATACTAGTACGTACCTTGATATTTTATGAACTTTGCTGTTTACCACTAAGTGGCTTAAGGACTCCAGTTTGGCACTTGTCTAATTCTTCATTACAGAAAGGACGCCAGTTTGGCACTTCCAACTGAACGAATATTCAAAATTCCCAATGTTGATAATGTGATTGAAGAAGGCAAGAAGGCTCCCAAAAAATTTCGTGATATAAAGGTGACGAGCCTAGGTTATAACTTGGAGACTGAGATGTACACGGCAACTGGTTGGCCATCAGTTAGTGGTGATGCTTTAAAGGCCATGGCTGGAAAAATTTCTGCAGATTATGACTTTTTTGATGAGGATTGCAACTTGGATCTTGGTGATGAAGATGGAAATCCTTCTCAAAGTCAAGTTGTACCCGTAAAAATTGATTCATCTGCATACGGAACAGCCTTTGCGGCCTTTCCAACGGAAGAAGAAGGGAGAGAAGCTTGCCATGCAATTGCTGCTTTGTGTCAAGTTTGTTCTATCAACTCTTTGATTTCTAACTTCATCCTTCCCCTGCAGGTACTTTTTTTATTGTTTGGTTTCCAATTTGAAGTTTCTTGCTTGAAATCTCTTTTATTTTGAACCCGTATAAAAACTTCAATATAATACATATTGTCTGTAAAAAATTATAGATGTTTTCTATTCATTTTCTAAAAGAGGATATTTTTAAACAGTTATTGTTATTATATAAAACATCAATAAATGAAATGGTTAACAACTCACCCGGGCACCAAACCCACAAGTGTACCATAATACCTTAAGCTTTTAAAATACTCATTTGAGAGAGTCAATATTAGGTTCTCCATTGATTGGATATGCCTAGAGAAACTATTTCCTTATCTGAGTTCACACTGATTTTTTGTATGCCTAATGTGTCACCACTTACATTAAGTAAATATATGTCTATATTTTTGCACTGAAGCTCTTTATACGTGCCCTATTATAGCTTCAGTTTCTCTTTGGCAGGGACAGAATATATCTGGTAAAGATCTTCGTGTTCATTGTTCCTTAAATATCAACACGGAGACAGGACGCTTGTCAGCAAGAAGGCCAAATCTGCAGGTTATTCTAATTTGCAATATTTATCAGAATCGTCTTATGATTTTGATTAGGAAATTTCATTTTGATTATAGTTGTAATGAACATGGAAAATTTTAAGTAATATACAGATTTAACCATTAGCCTTCGAATTTGTGTTTGTGTTTTCACTAATTGGTGTCATACAGTTTCCTTGATGCTAAATTCTTAGCAGGTGGCATTGTCATTTTGTCTTTTAAAATAAGATGTAGTTTCTCCTTTCTGTATGATTCTTCCCTAATAGATATGTAAGTCCATTTTGGACCTCCACTCTATCCTTTGTGTTCTGTTGTTCATTACTAAATTCTGGCAGTAAGGTTGAACAAACAAAAATTCAGCTGAAGGTGAAATAGTTCTGTGGATTATACATGTTTCAAAACTTTATGGTTCTTGTGTGAGACAGAAAAATATAAAACCCTTTTTAGGCCTCTATCTATCAAATGTCTCAAGCTCAAGAGTCAGTTCTTGACATATCTGCTCAAATGTACACACTTTCATATTGATTTACTCCTTTAGTTAAAAGTATCTTAATCATTTGTACTAATCACAGGTTTGTGCCCACATTTATGTAATCATTTGATGTCTGCTTGGTTTTGATGCCCTTTTTGTTACTTCATTGCAATTATTTAGACCTAAATTTTGTCACCATAACGCATCTCAGTCATTTTCAATTTGCATTTGGACATTCACACATATGGGTATTACATCTAGTAGATTAATCATTGGCTTTCAAAACGATATAGAATCTAACATCTACACTTTGTGAATTAGAATCAACCTGCTCTGGAAAAAGACCGATACAAAATCCGTCAAGCTTTCATTGCTTCACCTGGGAACTCCCTTATAGTTGCTGACTATGGGCAGGTTAGTAGTCTATTGTCTATCTAACTAAACTATTTTCAATAACTTTCATTCTCTTAACAGCCATCTGTATTGTTACAGCTGGAACTTAGGATTCTGGCACACCTCGCAGACTGTAAGAGCATGTTGGAAGCTTTTGAAGCTGGTGGAGATTTTCACTCAAGGACTGCAATGAATATGTACCCATATATTCGTGAAGCAGTTGAGAAAAAGGAAGTGCTTCTTGAGTGGCATCCTAAGCCTGGTGAAGATAAACCCCCAGTTCCTCTGTTGAAGGTAACTGTCTGCTACTAGTAGTAAGTATCATTGCATTGAGACGTTCAAGTAGTGGCTTTGTCTTTAATGTGGTATTTTGTGTAGTTGATGATGTCAGACATAGTGAGAACCAGAGTGCTGGCTGTGCATGAGGGAGGAAAAATTAATGTTCTGATTGGGCACAGATCCATCAACTGCAAATAAAATAGACACATACCTTGTGGACTTCCACACAAAAATAATTGGCCGGTACTGCATGTTAGAACACTGTTTTGGAGAGAAACAATAACATGTGACAGTGGTAATAGAAGGATTGCAGTTTATTTGTGATAGGCTTCCAAATATGAGGATTCACAGTTTTCGGATCTTTAATGCGTTTAATAATGTTTAGGTATATTAACAAAAGTAAATAAGAAAACACCACAAATAACTAAGCCTGTTTCAGCAGTTTAGCTCCATTTGATGCCTATCCCTCAAGATAGGGAAAAGCCTGTTTTAGCAGTTTATTGTTATGACTTATAATTATTTGTTTCATAATCCGATTATGTTTTTAGTTTTTCTCTCTTTCCATCTCAGGATGCCTTTGGTTCTGAAAGAAGAAAAGCTAAAATGCTTAACTTCTCGATTGCATACGGGAAGACACCTGTTGGGCTTTCCAAGGATTGGAAGGTACCCTGAACTCTTATTATGAGGGATTTACGCCGGTGACAAGTATCTGTGATTTATGATTTGATTGTCCACTGTCAGGTTTCTGTGAAAGATGCTAAGAAAACAGTTGACCTTTGGTACAATGATAGAAAAGAGGTTTTACAATGGCAAGAGGAGCGTAAAAAGGAAGCTCACGAGTTACATTGTGTTCACACATTGCTAGGGCGAGCACGGCGATTCCCATTGATGGCCCAAGCTAACAAATATCAGAAAGGTCACATTGAGCGAGCTGCTATTAATACTCCTGTGCAGGTCCTTAACTCTTTCTACTTAGCAAATCAATATTGTGTCTCCCACTCATCTATCAAACTGTCTTTATACTCTCATGTTAGTCAATAGAAAATGTTCTGAATTATTTGTGTTGCCATCATAATTAATAATTAACTAGGATTCAACTTAACCATTGTAGAATGGCTTGAGGTTGCATGCTTTCTTAAAATAAATACATGATTTTGTCATGTAAAGCCCTACATGCTTGCATGAAATAGGGGTTCACTCCTCTTACTCTCATAATAGTCCAATGCTTTCAGTTAAGATGCCATTACTTTGCATCCCATTCCCACATGCAGACCTTTCTTTTTGGGTTTCTGATTTGAGGTATTCAACAGGGTAGTGCAGCTGATGTTGCCATGTGTGCCATGTTGCAAATTTCCAAGAATAAGCAATTGAAAGAACTTGGGTGGAAGTTACTTCTACAGGTAATTTAGTGCTCTGACTATTTTTCTTTTTTAATTTTTCTTGCTTCCTTTTTATTGGAGTGTGTTCAAATTACACCTGATCTCACTTGCCATATTCTACTGGGCTTGATTCATTAATCAATTCTATCCATTCTTGCTCCCGGAGTTGAATAGGTATAAAGTATCAATCGGGAACTTCGGCTGACAAATACTATAGAAGCTTACTATGTAGTTATTCCTTTTCTTCGTTTCCAGTTGATTATTCATGAAGACATTATCTTGGTTGCAGTGATTTTTATAACCCGGTGTAGTTACAGTTGCATTACAACTTTGATCCATTAGTGAATTATTCTACCACATAAGATGATTTCCTTAATCTAAAATATTGTGTGTAATTAGATATTTATAGGTAGTCTATTAGGAGTTGGATAACAGTGGCAGAATAGTTCTAAAGAATAATAATTTCAAAGAACTTGATAATGATAGACTCTGAATGGTTCTGAAATTGTTCTTAATAGGTGTGTTTATACCTAACTCAACCTTACAAACTCAGCTTGGAAAGTGAAGATTGAACCCTATTTATATATTATAATCTGATAATCTGATGTGGTATTTCCAACGATTTCATTGTTTTGATATGAGGTTATTCCATACCTGATGAATATGTTCAGATATCTATTCCCAACCTTGCTACTTTTTCACTAAGATTCTTGGATTTGACAAAGCAGGTTCATGATGAGGTCATATTGGAAGGACCAACGGAATCGGCTGAGGTTGCAAAGTCCATAGTTGTTGAGTGCATGTCCAAACCCTTTAATGGCAAGAATATTCTTAAAGTTGACCTCTCTGTTGATGCCAAGTGTGCTCAGAACTGGTACGCTGGGAAATAAGTACTCCTTTGTACAGCATGAAAGCCATTGCTGTTCTGTTTGGAGATGTTTTCTCATTCAGATAGCTTTGGCTGCTTGCTCCATTGGTGATTACAAACAAAAGATGCTACTAATCCGGTGCCTCTACTTTGACGGCAAATATGCCATAAATATCTTCATGTGCTTGATTTTTATAGAGGTTTTTCACGTGGTAGGAAATCATTTCCAGTGTGATATTTTGGTAACACCAAAGCATGGCACATTTTCAGAGAATTTTCAGTGTGATGTTTTGGTAATACCAAAGCCTAACACGTTTAACTTTGAAGGAAGAAAAAGGCCAAAATCACTGGCCTCGGCTTATTACTTCTTTAGTTTGCAGGTTTTTCTTTTATGCCTTGCATCATGTACCAGTTTGGTCTTTTTGGTTGATGCAAACTATGTTGTATATAGATTGTTATAAAATGAATTTATCTGCATTTCTGTTTATCTGTTGCAAACATAGACTTCCTTGTTGCTTGTAGAAACATAATGCAATCTGATTGAAAATTTGGCTTATTATAAAGTTTGTCTAATCTGATGTAAATCACAATAATCAAATTAAGAAAGTTAATTTGAGATTCTTTGCTGGATTCTATCTTATTTTGGATTTAATTTTAAGCATTGATATAATGCAATTTAAACCAAACTTATACAGACCTAAATAATCTTATTTAAGAAATTATTGTAGTCTAAGTAAATATTTATAACAGTACCATGTTAATTTGTTTTCTCCAAAATTTCTACTGAAATTATCTCTAATTCGTTTCAGTTTCTATAAGTTTATTGAGTATGAATTAGTTCAAACAAATTTTTTTTTTATATATGTGTAATACTTTTTTATTACACAAGTTGTGTTCATATTGGAGAGCAAACTTTAATAAAATCGCTATATAACTTATTTTAGACAGTAAGTTGGGAATGGTGGATCATATAGTGTTTAGTACATTCATTTATTGAATTAGATTAGTTATTGGTTATTTTTCTAGAGTTGCATGTGCAAAAACATGAATAAAAATAGGAAATACTACAAGAAAATGAAAGACATTTTAGAATCAAATTCAATGAATCCATGTAAGAAACATTATCAAAAGTGTTGAACATTAGATGGTCCAAAGTCTTTTTAGAGGATCAAATCATTTGATAAAGTTTTGATGATAACAAAAATTAAGTATATATTTATATTTGATGACTTATATACATTGCGCAGTTAACATTATTATTATTATTATTATTATTATTATTATTATTATTATTAAAGCAGGAGACACATGGTCTATAAAGAGA
>Ga0123340_1000281_pt1 | contig 30007 bp, 18 predicted proteins | sample SirMexnodulemix_FD_89961 | JGI IMG/M metagenome (GOLD analysis project Ga0123340, IMG submission 89961) | Root nodule microbial communities of legume samples collected from Mexico - Siratro Mexico nodule mix | ecosystem: Host-associated > Plants > Roots > Nodule | place: Mexico: Nepantla...
AATATATATATATATATATATATATATATATTATTTATATTTTAAGTGGATAGTAGTGTACGTCAATTATTATATGAAATATAAAATAATTACGAACAAAATAATATCAGGAAAAATAGTATAGAATTATTCCTTTATCCCTAACTTTTATCTAATTTTTTAAAATTAATTTGATTGTTTGAATAACCTACCCGTTAATTAAACCGGCATAACCAAATTGTAAGGCAAAATTCCCTACAATCCCCATTGAAACCTTTTCCATTTAATCCTCATTTTTGTCCAAAAACAAAATACCCGCTTCTTCTTCTTCTTGTTCTTTCCCTTTACTACTTTTTTTTTTTTTTTTTTCAAATTGGGTCACATGAAAGCGTAACTGTCCCTGGCGTCTTTTGTTTCCGACCTCCGACATGGTACACCTTCATTCTTTCCTCCTACGTTGTTGATGCGCATAAAATTTGACCTTTTTTTTATTTAATTTTCACTTTTTAGGATAAAACCAGTGGCGGAGACAAGTACAACATTGAAGCCGCGGAAATCTTGGCAAACGAGGCTCAGGTTCGGATGCAATTCTCAAGTTCATATTTTTTGCATACCCTTTTGCTCATTCATCTTGTTTCTGTGCTGTTCAGCATTTGCCTGTTGCGGAGGCCACACCTATATACGAGCAGCTTCTGCTACTGTTTCCAACTGCTGTAAGTGTTCTGATTGAGTGTTGTGGTGGTTGTTATTGGAGGCAATTTATGGTTTTTACTGTGTTTTGTGATTGAATTTATGTCGTTTCTTCTGCTATGGGGCTGATTTTTGCTGATACTTGTTTGTACTCAGGCCAAGTTTTGGAGGCAATATGTCGAAGCACATATGGCTGCAAATAATGATGATGCTACAAAACAGATTTTTAGTCGGTGTTTGTTGTATTGTCTTCAGATTCCTCTATGGTATATTATTTGCTTAATCTTGTTTATGGCATTTGGTGAGGTACTTTTTTTACTGTCTCTTTTGGATGATTTTCAGCTGGGGGTGGGGATAAAGAGGTTTCTGGGAAGAGTACAGGCTACAAAATTACTGCTTTTGTATAGCTGTATTTCTGTTCGATCAACTAATATTAGTAAACTTATTTTCAGATTGGTATCTTGTAAGGTTTTATTAGTTTGCGTACTTGAGGGCACTTGTCTTGCAAGGGTATCTTTAAAATATTGGACATTTTACTTATAACAGTTAGAAATGGTTCAAAGTAAAGTGTTTTCAGGAAGAAAAGTAATCTGTTTTTATTTCTTAAAGATGAGAGGTTACACTGCAGTATTTATAGGATCAGTATATTGTGGTAGTGACAGCTGTAGTTAGTTGAGTAACTGACTTAACGACTTTGCTAACAATTAACTGCCAAAGAGACAGTAAATAACTGCTCTTCGAATACAGTATTCACATAGAATAGTTAAATCATAGGTCTTGAAAAATACTCAATTTCTGCAGTAGGTGCTCTGAATGTGTCCCATCTTCTCTATCCTATGTTATGTTTGATGTTAATTTTTGTATAAGATTGTTTTTCTTGTGAAAATGGATGAAGCAGCCTGCTTATTTAGCTGGTCTTTCATACATGCAAATGATGTTTTTGTTTCAATCTATCCTTTGGTATATAGGCGGTGCTACATTCGTTTCATTAGAAAGGTCAATGACAAGAAGGGCATGGAGGGTCAGGAAGAGACAAGAAAAGCTTTTGATTTTATGCTTAATTGTGTTGGTAAGTTGTTTTCCTTTGTCCTGTTCAAATTATCTTAGTTGTTTTGTTAGATCGTAGTAGCAACTATTTAGGAGATGAGGGAAACTCACAAGATGATTTGGTCATGCGAGAAGCAACCAGTAGAGACTTTGGTGACAGGAAGATTGATTAGAGGCCCCAAGTTGGAGAAGTGGACACTAAAATTGGTCCATTGGATGGGTAGAGAAAAGACAAAAGATATTAGGAGACACAGATACAAAAATATACTGCATTTAGTTGTTTTACTAGAAACATGCTTTTTGGTGGACCTTGTTTGATATAAAACCATTTTGTCTGTCTTCATCCAATAATTTAAGTTGTTAGGTAATTGGTTTCTAACTTGACATTAGAGTTCTATTACCAAATATCTAGAGTTAAATCCTTGCTGCTCCCATTCTTTTAATTAAAACTTGGATACTGTAGGGTTAGTTCATGCATTGCCAATGCTTCAAGGTCAAAGAGTTATTTGCTTGACATTGTATTAGGGCTTCAATGGTCGTGTGGTCTAGAATTTGATACTTGTTACCTCCATTCATTTTGTATGTTGATTTCTATTAACATAAAGAAAAATAAATAAATATAGGATTAATCTCCCTTTTGTAACATACACACATAGCGTTGTTTATTTATAGGTAGAAATAGTAACAGAATAACAGAAAATATGGGTTAAGCCCGTTACATTCAACATTCTCCCTCAATCTAGTGCGTATAAATCGTATGTACCAAGCTTGTTATAAATATAATCAATTCTAGGTTCATCCTGACTAAGTAGGAGTTTGACATTAGGATCCATGGGTGTGTCAACAAATTTTGAATTTATTAATCCAATTTCCTTCAAAATATCCAATGCATACTTCCTTTGAGAGATAACAATACCATTATTGGATTGTGCTACCTTAATTCCCAAGAAATATTTAAGTTTTCCAAGATCTCTGGTCTGAAAGTGGTGACAAATAGATTGTTTTATCTAAGAGATGCCAAGGTGATCACTACTTGTAAGAACAATTGCATCAAGATATACTACTAGATAAATAAACCCAACACTTGAGTGACGGTAAAAAACTAAATGATCTGCCTTACTATGAGTAATACCAAATTGTTGAACATCACTACTGAATTTTCCAAACCAAGCCCTAGGAAACTACTTAAGGCCATATAAAGATTTACGAGATGATATATCAATCTAGAAGACTCCCCAACAAAACCTCGAAGTTGTTCCGTATAAATTTCTTCTTGCAAATGTCTATTAAGAAAAGCATTTTTGACGTCTAGTGTACTTAAAGATTTCATCTTCCACCATAGGGTTGGGTTGCTTATTGTTTGCAATTCAAGCCCAAGGAGCTTTGAATGAGGAGTGTTACATATGAAAGCATTTATGTGCCTTGAAGCAATAACATATGCTTTTGTGATAACTAGTAGATCGCTTATATAGTTAAATACAAGAAACTTTGAAAATAAAAGTTTTAAAAAAATTTAATGAAGGATTGCTTTATTGGTGAAAATAAAAATTTTTGGTTTGAACTATGGTGATACTTTTTCTCCAGTGAGAAAGATGGCTTTTGTTCGCTTATTCATAGCCATGATTGCTTTTCAACAATAACCTTTTTATCAATTGGATGTCAAAAAAGCTTTTCTTTATGAGGATTTTGTAGGGAGAAATTTTTGTGGAGCAATCTCCCGGTTTTGTTACTCAGGGAGAGTCTGTAAGATTGGTATGTCGTCTCTGCAAATCTTTATATGACCTGAAGTAGTCTCCTAAGGGTCCGGTTTGGAAAGTTTAACAATGTTGTTCAAATTTGGTATGATTCGCAGTGAGACAGATGATTCAGTGTTTTACTGTCACTCGAGTGCTAGGTATATCCATCTAGTAGTATATGTTGATGACATTGCTCTTACAGGCAATCATCACCATGACAACTCATAGGTAAAGCAATACCTTTGCCATCACTTTTGGACCAAAGATATTGGCAAACTCAGATATTTGTTAGGGATTGAGATAACACCAATCCAACAATGATTTTGTATGTCACAAAGGAAGTATGCATCGGATATTTGGGAGGAAACTCGGTTAATTAATTCAAAGTCTGTTGACACACCTTTGGATCCCAATTCTAAACTCCTATCAAGTCAGGGGGAGCCTCTCTCAGAACTTTAGAAGTACAAAAGATTAGTTGAAAAATTGAACTATCTCACTATTATTGGTTTTGATATTTCCTTTGTAGTCAGTATGGTGAGTCAGTTTCTTAATTTTCCATGTGTAGATCATTGGAATGCAGTCATTCGTATATTGAAGTACATTAAAGGTTTTCTTAGAAAATGTTTGCTATATGGTCACAATAACCATACTAAAGTTATTTATTATTCAAATGCTGATTGAGCAAGATATCTCCTTCTTATAGAAGATCCACTTTCAAATATTGTGTCTTTATTGGTGATAATTTAATCTCTTAGAAGAGCAAGGAACAAAATGTTGTGGCGAAATCTAGTGTAGAAGCAAAATATAGAGCTATGACCTTAACTACTTGTAAGCTTTTTTTGCTTAAACAATTAATTAAATAATTGCAATTTGGAGAAATCACTCAAATGACACTTATATGTGATAATCAAACTTGATTGATTGCCATTTTGTGTGAGAAAATATTGTATTTAGAGACATCAAGACCGAGTTTGTCAATTCGAATAATCAATTAACATATATTTTCATTAAATCTTTACGGGGACCTAGAATTGATTATATTTGTAACAAGCTTGATACATATGATTTATATGATCAGCTTGAGGGAGAGTGTTAGATGTAACGGACTTAGCCCATATTCTTTGTATGTGTCTTATCTATAAATACATAACCCTATGTGTTCATTATACACAAAGGATTAATCCCATACCTCTTTTTACTTTATTTCCAGAAAAACCAACATTTTTCTTATATAAATAGTTGTGTTGTAGTTAATGCTTAAGCTTCTGACTTAGATTTCACTTATATTTTGCCAGAACTCACTAGTAATGCCAAAATTCACTATTCTCGTTTGATGTTATTTAGAAAATAGGAGGGAAAAGGGAGGATGTCTGTTATATATATGTATGAATGAATGTATCTATGCATTATGTATATACATATATACCTTGACACTTAATGATGTGATAACAGGAGCAGACATAGCATCTGGTCCTGTGTGGATGGAGTACATAGCCTTTCTAAAATCATTGCCGGTTTGTTTGGTTAACCTTTCGTGTTTTCTGCAATTCTTGGTGCATAATTAGGTATTATTTTATATATTTTGTTGTCAAATTCAATGATCTCTTTCAGGCTATAAACGGTCAAGAAGAGTCACACCGGATGACTACTGTGAGGAAAGTCTATCAGAAGGCTATAGTTACTCCTACACATCACATTGAACAACTTTGGAAGGACTATGAAAACTTTGAAAATTCTGTTAGTCGTCAGTTGGTAAGATATTGATTGTGGTAAAATGCTTGCTCTGTCAATTTGTATTCATTAGTCCGTAGTTCTTATTCTTTGGTTGCGTGCAATTTGATGAGGTGTTCTGCAGGCTAAAGGACTAATATCTGAATATCAACCCAAATACAATAGTGCTAGGGCAGTTTACCGGGAGAGGAAGAAGTATGTTGATGAAATTGATTGGAATATGCTTGCTGTACCACCAAGTGGATCTTACAAGGTAACTTTCTTTTTCTTATCAGCAATAATTGTTGCAGGATAATTTCCCATATTAAAGCATGCACCTATCAATCTCTAAAATATGTAATTTGGGTGATGAAAGTATAGGAATGATGACTCTGCCTTTTGAGATGTTGATGAAATTGCAACTTGATGTTCTTTTTGTCTTTTGTTCATGCTGATATTGGTTTCATGGTCTGTCTGCAGTAGTTGGCTGTGTGTGAAAGTACAGCTTGATGTTAATTTTGATATTTTGGGGGATGCCGCTGGTTACACGGATTAAGCTGTACGCTTGATCTTAATGAAATGAACACTTTATCTTCTTCCACATTGTCCATTTGAGATGACCTTATATTCTATAAGTGGGTTAATACTTTAATTACATCTCATGTTACAGTAGCAAATGCCTTTATTTAATTTTTCTTTGTTTTGTTTTGTAGACAAAGTTAATTTGGATAAACTATCAATAATAAAGAACTTATAATTGAAGAAAATAAATTGAACAAAGGAGGTGAAATAATTTAGACTTATCCCACAAAATTAACTTGTGCACCTCAACATTTTCAAAGGCGTTATCATCTAATGTTGGTATACATTGAGGAGCATAATTTGCTATTATTCTGGAGAAGTTTGATTTTCATTTTCTTTTTCTTATACTTCTATTATAAGGGTTATTGTTATTGATAAGTTTATCCAAAATTTTCAAAATCTCTATATGCTATATTGAAGAAAAGCTTTTATTCATAATGCAAACTATATCAAAAGCTTTCTGTTACGCAGATGCACATTGATGATTTTACACTTTTATCTCTAACATTCACCCTCACATAAGTGATCCCTTTGAGTTTTAATCATTGACAATATATAGACCCGTCTTGTGCTGAAATTCAATTTTATTTCGAAAAACAGAGGTGATAAGGATTTAGTTCTAGACCTCTTGGTTAGAAAGTCTCTTAGATCATGCCATGAACTAACTTTCTTAAAACAAGGTGTTAAGTGAAGCTATGTGCATGATCTATTCTTGTTATGTGTCGAAAATCATAATTAGTTCTAATTCGTAGTTACTTCTGACAGGAAGAAATGCAGTGGATTGCATGGAAGAGGCTTTTATCTTTTGAAAAGTAAGAAGCATGTTTTTTTTTTCAGCAATTGCCTTGTATTATATTAACATTTTCACTAATAAATCTTTTTATCAGATCTTTGCTACTTGATATTTGATCAAACTGTTGAAGAGATTGAGGCAAAGTATTGAATTTAGCTAGGGTTTCTTTTTCTTGCTTTTATTAGATGTGCATTTTTCACTGATAAATTCTTTTATTAGATCTTTGCCACTTGATATTTGATCAAACTGAAGAAGCAATTTAGGCAAAGTATTGATTCAATTTATATAATCACCTATATAAGAAAATTATTTCTTTTGTTTTATCTAGTGAAATTTTCATTCTAAATGATTTGTTACATTTTCTGTGGATGCTCATACTTGTATGATTACACCTATACGAATGTAGGATAAACATGTGATGTGCATAGGACTTTTTGTTGTGATGTATAATTCATATTGTAATTATGATAGTAGACCAGTGGTTAAGAGAGTGTATGTAAGGGTTAATAGAGGGGAAACACAACTGTAATTGAATAGCTTATAAACAGGAGTATAGTGGGTTGGGTCACCAATCCCATCTCACCACCCTCTGCTGAATCCATACCAGCAGATGAATGTTAACAATGGATGAAGATTAATGTTCAACGGTGCTATGTTTCAAATGCACTATTCACAACTCACTCAAACCTATTTTCCTTCCTCATAAGACGTGCATTAGTTTGGAGTGAGGCTCGTGTGTTCTATATGAATGACAACCAACGTCTTTGTAGTGTTTGCCAAGAACTTTTGATATTGTTTAGTCCATGAAGATTTCATGAACCTATGTCTACTATCTTGGGGCATATTCATGTTGCCTTGCATGATCTTTTAATGAGCTCCAGATATAAAGAAGGAACTTAAGAATTACATTACTTTTTTGTAAATAAGTTTGCTAACTAAAGCCCATATTGGACATAAAAAAGTAGTGACAAGGAAGGGAACATAGACTTTAGAACAAAAAAGGATGGACGTCCTAGATGTTGTTGGAGAAGCGAAATTGAGAAAACGACAAAATAAGATGTTAAAAGGTGTTACAGACCAAAATATAACTGTAATGTAGAAACAAAATAAGATGAAGGAATCGAGAAATTATGTATTATTTGCAGTAAAAAGGGGAACTACAAGAGAAGGAAACCTCTAGTTGCCCAAAGCATAGCTCGTCTAATATACTGAATAAGCCCTTCTCCCTCATGATTCTAAATAATAAAAAACTCTCACGTTTAACAACCTCTCCACCAGTCATGCCACCTCAGCCTTTTAACAACCTCTCTACTGCTTATGCCACCTTAGTCTTTTTTATTTCCCCTCTTTCTTTTACTCACATTTACTGCATGCTTTAGGTGCCTCATGCTCCTCATGGACCAATGGCTCATTTGGCCTAAAAACTTGTTGGACTTCAACAAAAGAATTATTTTCCAGTGCGCTCATCAACTGTTTGAGCATTATGTGCCATAGGCCCACACTCCCAAAACCTTAAGTTGTTAAGTATAGGCCTATCAATGATATTTGTCTCAACAAAACTGTTCACACAATAACCTATAGGTTTATAGAGATGACAACTCACAACACACTTGTGTTGAGACAAATGTCATGCCAAAGGCCAGAAAAGGCTCTAATATAATGCCAAAGATCATAAAGCTTAACTTGTTAAGTGGGGCTTCTAGAATGGTCTTGTATGTTAACTACATGTTTCATTTCTATTCTCTTGATCAAAAGTTCTAAATGCACTTGTCATAAAATAAAGATGCAAAACCATTCTTTAGACTCCATTTAGGATTTAAATGTTATAAGCTTCTAAGGGGGTTGTCATCTTTGGCAAAACTTATCATTTTGAAATGACAATAGCATGGATCTAGTGCCTTTGGTCATTATGTCTTTATATCCTCTCTGGGATATGTTATGATGTTTGGTTAATATTTTCTATCTAACTTTGTTACTATTTTTATTTCAGAGGAAATCCACAGAGAATAGATACCGCCTCTTCCAACAAACGAATTATATTTACTTATGAGCAGGTAGTAGGAAATATATTTGATTGGTTTTTAATTTCTTATGCTTTTAGTATTATAATTTTTCATTAATGTGCTGAATAACGTAGTTTGTTTTACTTGACAAAAATAAAAGAGAAACTTTGTTTTAGAGAGCCTGTAAGTCTCTCATACGTTCTCATATTTATATAGAATATCTAAATTAATATGAGATTTAACGAAAGTGAGAAAAGAGTAGGAAACAAGCAAAGGCAATTTTAGGATCTTTGCTAGGGATAAGTACAATTTAAAACAAATTCTTAATAAGCCTCATCTAAGCCTCTTTTGAGCCTGTTTTAACAATCCCCCTCAAGGTACAACATAAAGATTGAAGGTGCCAAACTTGGAACGAATAAATTCATTCTGAGGTTGTCTCAAGGATTTTGTTAATACATCCACAAGTTGATCATTGGATCTGACAAGGTTAGGATAAATTTCCTTGAATCACAACTTTTCTTGAATAAGGTGATAGTCAATTTCTATGTGTGTAGTCCTCAAGCAACGTAGGATTGGAAGCAATGTGGAAAGTTGCATGATTATCCCAATACATGATTTGCAGAATCTCACAAAATATTAATTCTTGGAGGAACTATTTTACTCACACACGTTCACAAGTTCCTTTAGCTAAGAGATTCTAGCAGCATCATTTTTTGAAATAGCTATATCATCAACATATAAGTAAACACATCTAGGGGAGGTAAGATGGTAAAAAAACCAAACGATTTGCCTCATTGTGTTTCAGTCCAAAGTTTTGAATATTGTGGCGAAATTTTCCAAACTAAGAACATGGAGATTGCTTGAGACCATAATAGAGAGCAACAAAATTTACAAACCAAATCATACTCTCCCTAAGCTAGCCAAGGTGGTTGCTCCATGTAGACTTTCTTTTCTAGATGACCTTGAAGAAAAACATTTTTAATATCCAGTTGTTAAAGAGGCCAATGCAAATAACTGTCGTGACAAAGAAAAGATTGTCGACATATAGAGAGAACATATCACTATAATCAAGGCTATAGATCTGAGTACATCCTTTGGCCACCAATCTAGCCTTGAGTCGATCAACTTTACCATGGGGTCCAACTTTAATGACATAAACCCGACGACATCCAACCGTCTTCTTCTTGAATGGAAGAGGAACTAACTCCTATGTGCTATTATGTTCAAGGGCTTGCATTTCAATGATCATGGCTGGCTTGTTGCTATTTAGGAGATCAAGTGCTTCATTAACAATTTTAGGAATTGTAATAGAAGACATAGTGGAGATTAAAGAAAATAGGAAGGAGACAACCTATGCTAGTAGAGAAAAATGTAAATAGGATGTGGATTACGATCGGAATGAGTACCTTTACGAATAGTAGTGAGCCAACTTGAATCAATACTTTTATAAATGGTGGTACTGAGTGATGATTGAGAAGGACCTAATGAAAAGGACTCACCTTGTAGTATAGGACTAGTCATCTGAGTCCTGCATTGGTAAGTAATAAGAGGTGATGATGGTTTGGGTGGATTCTTGATGATATTTAGGTTGTTAGGAGTAGGAGGAAGAAATGACTCAGTTAATGGCATAGGTAGGACTTATAGGAGTGAATGAACATCCTACATAAAGGGAGGGAAGAAAGGAATTTGTTAAAAAAAGGTGATATTGGCAGATATGTAGTGCAACGTGGTTTTAGGAGAGTAACATTGATACCCTTTTTGAAGGTGAGAATATCCCAAGAAGACATATTTGAGGGCTTTGGTTGAGAGGTTATCCAAACCTAAAGGCATATCATGAACAAAACATACTCAAACAGAAACACAGGAAAAAAAAGTATGAAAGAGGTGTTCATTTGAAAATAAAAGTGAATAAAGAACTTTATTGTTAACTGAAGAAAATTTCATTAGAAAGCTAGTAGTGAGGATAACATGGTCCTAATGATGGACAAGTATATTGGCACCAAGTAAGAGTAATTTCAACCAAGTGTCTATTTTCCATTTTGCTATACCATTTAGTTGTGGTGTGTGAGGACAGGTAAACTGATGTAAAATGCCATGTGAGCCTAAAAGAGCAAAGAAATTAGAGGAAATATTATTTGGCATTGTCACTTCTTCAATGTTGATTACTTGGCGAAATGAATTTTTGATTTCATCAAGGAAAGACGTAAAGATGGACAAAAGTTAAGAACTCTTTTTTCATAAGATAAACCTAAGTACATTGTGGAATACTCATCAATAAAAGTAACAAAATATATAAATCCAAAGAATGATACACGACTTGACCCCCAAATATTAGAATGGGTGGTAGAAAAGACAAAATTACATCTTGATTTAGATTGTTTAGGAAAAGATTTAACATGCTTTTTTTGATTGACTTGGCTCACATTCTTAGGTTTCAACTCTACTAAGTTCAGGAGCCATTTTCTTTAATTTTGACAAGTGAGGTTGACCTAAGCGATCATGTAAAAACTTAGGAGATGGGGATGCAAAACAAGAAACAAATGAATTATTCAAAGCAGTTTTCGCCTTTAGAATTGGTGGAGTTGGGCGTTGCGCAGACTGAGACTCTAGATTCGGTGGTGACCAGAGCAAACTATGAATGCGATGGACAGTTGCCGGACAACATTTTCTTCATTGAACAAGACAAAGACAACTAGAGTGGGATAGACCACTCTTTGATACCAACTTGAGAAATATAAAGAGAAAATATATTTTTGAGAGGTTGCCTAAAGTCACTCTTGGGTTCTCGTATTTATATAGAAACTGTGGACTAATATGAGATACAATGAAAGCGAGAAAAGAGTAGAAAACAAGGAGAGGCACCTCTAGAACACTAGGTACAACTCAAAATATCTTTTTAATAAATCCTATTATGAGCCTATTCTAACAATTTTAAATAGCATTGGCTTGTCATACTAAAAGATTTGCTGGATTAGTGAAGAAAACCATTAAGGATTGTCAAGTTAAGAGACATCAATTTCTTTTGTTTAAATTGATATGTAGTACGTTCATCCAGGGCCTATTTGAAGGAACTTTTTCAGACACTTGTAGAAGGAAAAATGAAATTAATTTTTCCATTTCTTAAAATTAGCATATGGATGAGTTAAAATTAAGTTTTTGGAGAAGCTAATATGGAATATCTTGCTGCATTTATTTGTTCTATTGTTTATGAAATATCTTACTGATTGCTATTTTATTCAGTGTCTGATGTATTTGTACCATTATCCCGATATATGGTATGACTATGCTACATGGCATGCAAAAGGTGGTTCCATAGATGCTGCAATTAAAGTATTTCAAAGGGCTCTGAAGGCTCTCCCTGGTTTGTAGTGTTTTCTTTCTCTAGCTCTGCTGAATTTTCAAACGTTGTAAGTGAATGCATATTATTGTGTTCACAACATTCTTTTGATTTTTTTCTGTTGGAAATTAGTAATTCTAAGTCGTGATACACTTACGATAAAGAAATTTGTCATCTATAGTATGAAATTCCGTGCTTACCAACGACATTCAGATCTTTTTTATTTCCTGATAGATATCCTTGGATTCTGAAAACTTCTTGTGTTGAGTTATCTTGATCTCTGGCACAAACTTTATCTTAATTAAGCCTTGTATGTTTCCTTTGGGTAGTGTGCAACTCTTAACTATGCATTAACACGCCTTACTTGAGACTTTGATGGTTATTTTTATCTTTCATCTCTTTGCTCAATCATTTCATTTGTGAACAGATTCAGAAATGCTGCGATATGCTTATGCAGAGCTAGAGGAGTCTCGTGGAGCGATTCAGGTATTGTACATGTGTTGCACAACGTACAGTGATTAATCTCATATTTGTTTATTATTTTTCTTGGTTTTTAAATCTTTAACTAAATTAATTTTCTTGTATTTATTTTGTTTGATGTCAGGCTGCTAAGAAAATATATGAAAGCCTTTTGGGAGATGGTGTCAATGCAACCTCACTCGCTCATATTCAAGTACATGAAATAGTTTGGTTATGCTTTTAGTGCTCAATGGTGTTGGATACTTCGTACATGGGATATATATGTTAATGAATTTGTCTTCTCATATTCAGTTTTGGAAATCATTGGACAAGTCATAAAGTATGGCTGCTTGACATTGTCAGAAGTTTAAATTTTGGTTGTTCAAATTCATGGTCTGATTCTCTGAAAGTTTACAGTTGTCCATATATTTTTTTTCTATTGTATTTTATGGTGGTGGATTCTACTTCTACACACATCTTTTATCCTGAATAGACATTCATCCATGGAAATCACGTGTGTAGAAACATAAATTTGTATTTTTCTCTTCTCTTTAGCTTCCTTAATTGACAGTGTTAAGGATTTGTACAGTTCATTTTAAAGTTTTTTGATAGATTTTTTTGCAAAAAATGTGACATCTTTTTCATGCTACAGTTCATACGTTTTCTTAGAAGAACTGAAGGTGTTGAAGCTGCTAGGAAGTACTTTCTGGATGCTCGAAAATCCACAAGCTGTACTTATCATGTTTATGTTGCTTATGCTACAATGGCATTTTGTCTTGACAAGGATCCAAAGGTTCATACTATTCCCTTTTTATTTTTGTCGACAACTGTATTTTAGACAGGTAGTACAATTATTTATTCACATATAATCTTGTTTGACATTGATGATTGTGCTGCGTTTGTAGGTATACTTAAATTTAGCTAACAAAATGCCTTTTGTTGTTAGTGTGATTGGGTCTAAAAATGAAGTAATTATCTGACATAAGGAAAATGGCCAAGGATTGCCTTTCTTCCCCATTCTATCCATTGAGATTTAACAAAATAAAATAGATATCCTTTGGGTTTTATATTTTAAAGTTTTTTCTTCTAGCTAATAAAGTGGCTCAATAATTCTTTATGAATACTCTGGAAAGTTTGTCATTAATTTTATATCTATTATTTCCTAATTTTGTCTTGAATTGATTTTGCAATACATCTGTCCAGGCTGAGATTTTAATAATACTCTGGCAGGTTTAAGATCATCGGTGATAGGCTATTTATTGCTTCTTGATGTTTCTCCCTAATTTTGGCAGATTTGGTTTCTTCTTGGAGACTAATTTTGTCCATAAATCAGGGGCTTTATTATTGAAATGGAATTGGAGAAATTCAATATTTCCTTTTCTGTTTTGATAAGTAATAATAAATATTATTGATTTATCGGATTATCCATGCAGATGGCTCATAATGTTTTTGAAGCAGGACTAAAACGCTTTATGCATGAGCCTGTTTATATTCTCGAGTGAGTTCTACCTTCTAATTCTGATAACTCTTATGCTTCCTTGTTATGTGGATGCAAACCTATATTTGCTTGATACTTTATCCTTTTTTGTGTCACAAACAAATAACTTTTTTTACTATGTGCATGCTTCCAAAACACTTTCTTTTTGCTATGCAGTCCCACGAATTGCCATGACTCATAAATTGTCGCGATGTGATGGGGAGTTGGGTATTATGGGTTCCTTAAGTTGCATATTGAGTATTATAACATGGGATGATGGGATGCTGAGTTTTGAAAAAAGGTGAGGTAGTGGTTGGGGAATTGAATACTTAAATACTCTATTGAGCTCGCATACTATTTTAGTTGAGACCAAGTCACTTGTTATTATACCCGAGACCATTTTTGAAGAGTAGCCATGGCTATGAATAAGCGAAGAGAAGCCATTTGAGAAAACGTATCATCATAGTCTAAACCAAAATTAGTACCATCAGGACGAACTTTGATAATAAAATTCACCTACAACCAACAATAAATTTTCCAGAAGTTAAAGGAATGAGTTTCTAAGTTTCACTATTTTGAAGAGCATTTATTTCATCAGACATGGCCTGATTCCAACCAAGATGGGTTAAGACGTCACCTACAAATATGCAAAAGGCAGGTATAAAAAGGTTGAGATAATTTATGGTAACTTAAAGCAGTATAACGCAGAGAGATTACGGGGTAAAACATATACCTTTACGTTGGCAATGGGAAGATCAAGTTTGAACGTAGGAGCTAACGAGGGTGGAGGACCTAGCACTAGAAGAGAGTCATATGATGGATGATGGGAAGTATAACAGTATGACTGTACATCAGTAGGGTTGAGGGAGGTGAAGGATCTCTAGGTACACTAGACACAAGAGAATAACATATAACAGAAATGTTTACTTAATCGGATGGAACTTAGGAGGAAAAGAAGACTTAAAGTAAAGAGAAGACTTAAGTGAAGTTGACATTTGCTAAAATGAAATAGTAGTTAAGAGAAGGTGAGAAATATTTATATCCTTTTTGAGATCTAGTGAATACTAGAAAGACACATTTGTGTGACCTAGTAAATAATTTATCAAGACAAGAACTAAAATTATGAACAAAGCATGTAGACCAAAAAACTTTAAGGAGTAAGTGATTGAGAGGTTCATGGTAAAATAAAATAGAATGAAGAATTTTGTTTTCTAAAATTGAAGATGGCATGTGGTTAATGAGATAACACGCACCAAGAAAACACACTAAGAACAACAACATCCTAAAAACGTTGAGGAACCTCACCATGGATTAAAATTGTGCGAGTTGTCTCAACTTCTCTACTAGATTGTAGAACACCGAGATAGAAGATAAATGTAAAAGATAAAATAAAAAAGATAAAATTGAGAGATAAAAGATAACGAGATAGGATATAACAAAGGTAAGAGATGAATGTAAGATATAAAAATAAAGATAAGGAGATAAAAAAGATAAAAATCTAAGTAGATTGATTGGATATGATAGATAGTCAAATGTAGATGGAATGCAAGACACTGGTGTTCGGTTTCAAAATGTAAATGTGTGATTCTTCAATTTCTTCAGGTGGTTAAAACTAAGTCCCTGTGTCTTTTGCTCATGTGTCCAAACTATCTATCTTGATTTTTTTGTTATTTTTCCTCATTGGTGATAGACTAATTTTGTGTATAATCATTTTGTATCTTATCCTTTCCTGTGTGGCCACACATTTTTCAATATTCTCATTTTTGCTACTCTCATCTCTTTAAAGTCCACTTTTTACTATCATATAATACTAGATGTATAGCAGTGCTATAAATCTTGGGCAAGTTTATTAGGTACCTTGTGACACAAATAACTCTAATGCCTTCCTCCATTATTAGCCATCTAAATTGTGTCTTGGGTGTGACATCCTCATTTTTGTTAATGATAATTCCATTCTTACCGAAAAGGATATTGATTATTTTCATGATATATCAGATATGCTGATTTCTTGATACGAATGAATGATGACCAAAATATACGAGCTTTATTTGAAAGGGCATTAAGTTCACTTCCACCAGAAGAATCAGTTGAGGTATGCATTGCTTCTTATTGTCTTGTCCTTTGGAAAAAAAAAAGTTCTTGAAATCTTAATAGAAATTTAGTAAATAACATGAAGGACTATATTTTTGCTTAAATCAGGTACTTGATACTAGATTTTTGATCTTTAGGGAACAATATATTAAATTAAATGTGTATATGATACCAATATACACTGTTACCAAAAATCGGGTATAACGACGCCATGGTGGAAATAGGTGGTGGATTTATGGCTTGCCGCCATCACATGACGGTGGTGATGGGGGTTTCTCATAGTGGCCTATGGCGGCCACTTATTGCATCATGGGATGCAACCACTGAACAGAAATGGCGAAAAAGGCGGAGAGAAACCCTAATGGGTGCAGTGGTGGCGGTGACTCAATGATCGAAGAACGAAGTTGTGCAGCGGTGCGACGATTAGAACTTGAAGCTACGCAGCTGCGTAAGGAAGGAGGTGCAACGGCGTAAGGAAGGAGGCACTTTATAAAGGGATTTTTGGGTCTCCGATATATTCCGTTATCCGATATCGATAACACTGCCAATATATTCTGCATTTTCTTTTCTCTTAGTGGGTTTAGTTTGGCTTCCCGCACTTTTGTATTACTTTTCCCTTTAAAGTATTTCTAAGCATGGTGCATATGATTGATACAAGTTCTAGAGCTAACCTAGCTACTTGTATGGTGATGCTATACCATTCTTCCCTTCGATTTTTAAAAATATACTGAACTCTAGTTTATGCCATAGTAATCTTTTGAAAGAGTGGTGCTATCGTGTTGGAGTGTTATATTGTTGGATCTTGCCACACTTCCAAGGTTGTCACATCGCACTTCATTGTCACAATTAGAATGATGCTTGTCGTTGCCAAAGTTGTGGATAGAGTATACAATTTTGCGTCAATGGAGTTCTATCTCTTCTATTGTTTGTTTCTCTTGCATGGATGCTCTTGTTAGTGTAGGAAGATAAGAGAGATGATTTGATTTATAGCCCTAACCCTGAAAAACATCGCATACATTTGTTTTCTTCTACTTTACCAACTTTTGTTTTTCAGTTCCGAGACAAGATACTCTTTGTATTGCAATTTTAACTATTGTCGCTTGGACTATTTGTTTTAGATGTTATTTGTTAGGATCCTTCTTTTTTACCATTGGACCCTCTTAGTAAGTAAGTTTATGCCTAACTGAAATCACACAAAATCAGCTTGTAAGGTGAGAAATGCTTGCATTTTGTATACTATAATTTGGCCTTATCTGTAGTCGATGTAAGATCTCCAACACACTCCCTTCTAATCGAGGTATGTACATCTTGTGCATGGGTTTATATATTTATGGGTGGTCCAAAAGCGGCCCTATAGCGGATGACATGATAGACTTAACAAACTATTCTAGGATAGGTTTCATCCTTTATTATCATACTGCTTCCTTTAGCTGGATTGTGCTTTACACATAGCACTTTGTCACACCAAAGAGAGAATTAGCATGTACCAATACATGTGGCCTTTGCTGGTTGTTGGATCAGTGGGATATGTTAGTATTAAGGAGATGATGCCGATGATGTGTTTGCCTGTTAGAAAAGACCAATGGTGATGGCATTGAGAATATTAATGTTGGAACAGTGTTGCTAGAACAATGATGTGAAAAAAATTTAGTTTTTGATGAACTGTGGATGGATAGGATACCATGTTGAGAGAGAGAGAGAGAGAACAATAGATCATAGGATGAGTTTCGTGACACAATATAGCTATTGAATTTACAGGGGAGAAAACATAATTACAAAATATTGAGTATATAATTAAAAATTATTTAGTTATCCTATTTTAGGCTAATAACATACTCTTAAAGTGAACTTTGAGTAATTCAACCTTATCAAACTAGTTTGATAAGGTGATATTTTGCACCTATTTGTATATTCACCATATCTTTATCATGTGAGATCTCCAAATATCCACCGTTAAGATATATTTGTAAGATTCAAACAAAATCTTTGAGCTGAAACCCAAATATAGGCTAAGTAGAAAACCAATGAATATTGTAGTACGTTTTTAGATTGAAATGCATAATGTTTTTCCCATATTATTCAACATGTTTAATTCTATGTTAATTTTGCTTATAGTTTCTCTACTCATTGAGTAGGAGAATTCTAGAGATTGTTGTTTACTGGTTTCTAATTTGTATGTAACTATTCTCATTGTAGGTCTGGAAAAAGTTCACCCAGTTTGAGCAAACTTATGGGGATCTTGCTAGCATGCTGAAGGTTTCTTCAAATATGTTATTATACAGTATTGTCTTTGCCATCACTGGTTGTTTCTTCAGTGTGTCATGTTCATGATTAGGCTTACCCAATTGTTGCTACCTTGTAACCCTTAATCATTTGAATGAATAGCCTTGAACGAAATGTAGACTGTTACCTGTTATTCATGAATTGACAATTAGCTGACATTAACGGAATAGGCTTTTGGTCAAACATCCTACTGTTAGGTGCTGAATTGTGACTGCTTTAGTGAAGGGCCGGAGATCATTTGAAAGAATAAAAGTAGCTGTTATTTTCTTATTTTCTTTTTATGTTTTCCAAATCAATGCTCTATAACTGGGACTAACAAAACTTCTTTGCCATTGTGTAACAACATAGACTTTGGTTCTATAACATATATAGAAATAAGTTCTCGAGGGTGGCAAGAAAATGCTATTAAAATCATGTCCATGATAAGTGCCATTTTAAAAAAATTCTAATGAGTGTACTCTTGTAGTTGTTTATGACTGTAGAATGGACGAAACATGAGGCTGTAATCAGCTTGTAATTCATGATATATGATTGTCAAATTATATAGGTTGAGCAAAGAAGGAAAGAAGCACTTTCTGGAGCTGAAGATGGAGCAGCATTAGAGAGTTCTCTACAAGACATTGTATCACGGTACAGTTTCATGGATCTGTGGCCGTGCTCTTCTAATGATCTTGATCATTTAGCTCGGCAAGAGGTACAACTCAATTTTATATTTTGAGATAAATAACATGCTTGTGGTCAAGCACTAATCTCCAATAAGCTTAATATGTTTGGTGAAGACTCACAAATGGTTTTATATCTAATATAGCTCATCACTCAAATACGTGTTAAGCTTTAAGGGTAGACAATACCTAGGCCTGTACTGTGTTGAAGTTCAACCTTACTTAGAAGAATAATGCATCAAGAATAAAGCTCTTGATCACTTGGTCGTAGAAGCTTTGATACCATATCTAGAACTATTTTGTCCCCAACGCTTAAGTTGGTATGTGAAGGCTCACAAATAAATTTTTATTTAGAACTTGTCACTGGTTGTGCCTTTTTACCTTTGGTTTTTCTGTCCTCTATCCTTTAGAAAATCATTCCATATTTGAAGTAACTTCTCCCATGTGAGAGAAGAGAAGGCAAATCATTCTTAAAAAGAATATTCTTTGTAAGATACTAGTTTTTAATGTGTTCTGATCTTAGGCTTCTCTTGCCACATTGGAAAATCCCAAAAGCTAGCTCAGTAGGTGATGGTTGTTCCTTATATACATTGTTTTGGTCATATTGGTGGTCAATGTGGGATAAGCCAATCTTATGAAAACAGGACTGGTCTATGGTTGTACTTGCAGATTGCAAATTGTCTACCTAGGGAAATTGATCGACCTAGGCATTTTAATGAAAGTGCTCGGATCCTTTCAAATTGAACCAACCTGTTGGACCCTATCCCTATTTTAATAATTTTGCATGATCATCAAGGACATCAAATCATGTTTTAAATCATGAATAGTTAATTGTACAATTAAAAAATTGAAAATTAACTTGAAGTTATCACATAAATGATGTTGAGTAGTGATAATTTTAAATTAGGTATTGACTCATTATGTCTTACAAAACTGAATCCTGCATGATTGATTGTGTGAAGCTTCTATATTAGAGAACTGAAAAGAGAGAAATTAATCAGCAAACTAGAGTGTAGCCTATAGAATTAGTGAGTGAAAATTGTGAACCCCTTACTTTAGAGGAATGAATAAAAGTAGAACATCGAGATATTAACTGTTCAGTCGTACTCCTTCAATTTGTTTTCATATTTTAAGCGTCTGCAACTTTTGAATTTCTTTGTCGTGAAATGGTTAAAGAAAAATTAACGAAAAGCTAAATTTTGTAATTTGTATTGTATTGTGAAATCATAATTGACTTACAAATTTGTCACAAGATACAACTTCATTGCCTTGCCCAGTCGTAGCAATTTGTGTAATATGGATTGAAAAGATAAGATTCTAATATGATGATTGTATTAGTCTTCAGCAGACCACTAATCTTTATCATTTTCCTTTACTAGTTTTCTAGAATTAGCCTGCCTCCTCTTGAATTCATTAAATTTTCATGTCTACCTCTTCAGTGGCTTACCAAAAATATCAATAAGAAAGTGGAGAAGTGTATTTTGGCTAATGGAACGATTGTTATAGGTATTGGAAATTACATTCATTCAAACATTTAATTTCTACATATTATTATGTGGTGAATCCTGAAATGTTAGTGCAGATAAGACATCTATGACAAACATTTCAACTACATCATCAAAGATTGTTTATCCTGATACTTCAAAGATGGTTATCTATGATCCAAAACATACTCCAGGTACATCAGTCATCCTATTAAAAATTGGATTACTTTTTGGTAATAAACCTTTTACAAATGTACAAGAATGATGTGGGTTTAATCCCACCCCACATGCTGATTTATTTACGATTAGAGGTGTAAGAAAGTGTTATCTGAAAATGTTGTGTGTCTAATGCAGACCACATAGTGTGTATCTATACCTATTTACACAATTAAATATCATAACTTCTTGCTTAATAACCAGGTATCAATGATCCTAATTTTCTAGAATCTGTAATAGCTAATGACTAATTACATTCTAAAACTCTCCCTTAAGCTAGAGCATATGTCATATGCATGAAGCTTGTTGAAAATGTACTCAACCTGAGGGCCTCTAAGGGACTTGACAAACATGTCAGCCAATTGGTCGCTAGAATTGACTAAAAGATAGTTGTTGTAGTAGTTGCCTAAGCCAAATAAGCTCACAAATGGATGTTGCCATGGCACGACATTCTGCTTTTGCATTGGATTTGACGACTATGTTTTGCTTCTTGCTTCTCCATGACATCAGGTTTCCTTTGATAAGAACACAATATCCAGACGTGGATCTTCTATTTGATGGTGATCCTGCTCAATTTGCATTAGAGTAACAAGTGATCTTAGTATTGCTTGTCTTCATACAATAATCCTTGTCGTGAAGCATTTTTTATGTATCGAAGAATACATGTCACAACATCCTAATGGCTATCACAAGGGGCATTTAAAAACTAACTTACCACACTAAATGTGAAAGTGATATTGCCTACTAGGTGTCGATATCTTTCTTTGTCTTTCATTTTCCCCCGTAACCCTGAAGAAGCTTAATTTGGGAGCCATAAGAGTATCACAAGGGTGATAATCAAGCATACCAGTTTCCGTAAGAATGTCTAGTGCATACTTACATTGATTAATGGCAATTCTAGAAGATGATGTCACATTGATTAATGACGATGTCAGAAGAATATTTGAGAGAACCGAACTCTTTGATTTGACATTGATGTGCAAAGTGATATTTGAGGTTCTGAGTTCCAGTCTCATCATACCAGTGATGACAATGTCATCAAAATAAACAAGATAAATGCACCTACGAGAAAGAGAGTGAAAGAAAACAAAATGATTATCCTCACACCTAGTCATGTCAAACTGTGTCAAGGCAGAACTAAAATGACCAAACCACGGCAGGGGAGATTTCTTCAAATAATAGTGGAAAACAATTGTTAATCCTCTACTCCAAGGGGAGAAAACACTTAAAGTGGAGGAGTTTTCCTTCTTGTCATTACCATATCTACCATTGTAGGATGCCTAAGATCTATGTGATGGAGCCACCACAAATGGGTAGAACCAATTGATAGTAAGGAAGAAGACAAATTCATTGGCAAAAAATATCAAAGTAGACAACCCATTTTGATTCTAGAGAAAGAGTTTTCTGACTCAGGTGAGAAGCTCTAAAAGTAACAATGAGAAGGTAAGTGTTATTGAGAATTTACTCATTGTGTTGAGCAAGGGAAAAATATTGCGTTAGATATCCTATTTCTCAACATGTCTACACTAACAATCTCTCTAATAGATATTGAATTTTCACAATGGAATTTAGACAGGTTAGTGTTTACATATTCTCTCCCGCTATCAGAACTCATGTTTAATTAACTTTCAATTTAGTGTGTGTATTATGTGGTTGAATTTTACAAATGAAGGAAAAGCTTTAGATTTTTCTTTCATGAGAAAAATCCTTGTTACATGAGTGCAATCATCAGTAAAGTTACAAACTATTTGGTACTAGATGTACTAGAATTTGATGGACATCCTCATCATCAGAATGAAGCAAATCAAGAGGATATTATAACAATGGTGTTTGGAAACTATACATTGCACTTGAATGAATCGACAACGTCTTTTTGAAAATAAAGGAAACACAGACTTAAGAATATAAAATATCATCTCCTCTATGACAAGTCAAATGACAAATCCTCAAAGTATTGTGTCCTGTTTTTTTGTTCATATTATATCATTTTCTTCATTGAATAGTATGGAAAAAGGTAGCTAGTTAATTTTCCCATGTGCAACTACCCCCTGGATTGATTACTTTGTCTTATCCAATTTCCAGTTACAAGTTCAGGAACAAATGCATTTGATGAAATTCTGAAAGCTACACCACCTGCTTTGGTAGCATTTTTGGCAAATCTACCAGCGGTTGAAGGTACGTTACAAATTTCTTTTGACTGATTTCTTGTCCATTTTACTTTATATATTTTCTGCAATTTTGTGTGCAATCTGTCAACATTTGATGAAAAGCAAACTAGGATGAGCTTTACTTGTTCACTAGCCAATATGGAGAGATAGTTTATGTTAGTGCTTTTTTTTTTTTCTTCTTTGGTTCTTTAATTTATTTCTTCTTTCATCTCTAGTGTCTATTTCCCTAACAATATTATTATTACTAAGTTTAAGTAATGCATTTCTGGAGTTTCTGCAACAATGGACCATCTCATTCTTAGGTTGTCAATACATAGTGGTTTCTACGGAAAATGCTGCTGAAATTTTTCCTGCAGGATTTTATCTGATAAGTTTTGATGAATCTTGTATGAATTCTCTTGGTTTGTCTTAATGGTTCACAAAATAACATAGTTTTGATGGATTGCATAATGTTGGAAGCAAAATGCTTGGTTAAGGGAAAAAATATATACTAACCTATTTTTTCTAGGCTTACCTCCACAACTACTGTTTCTTGATTATTTATATCTGAATGCAGTTGAAAAATATGTTTTTGAATTTCCCAGGCCCAACACCAAACGTGGATATTGTGCTATCAATTTGTTTGCAGAGTGATCTACCAGCAGGTCAAAGTGCAAAAACAGGGATTTCAACACAAGTGCAAACTGGGAAAACAGGGATTCCATCACAGTTGCCAGCAGGTTCTGCTCCTGCTACTAGTGAACTTTCTGGTTCAAGCAAGTCTCACCCTGTTCCAAGTGGTGTGTCTTTGAAACCAGGAAGTAATAGACAATATGGGAAAAGGAAGGAATCAGACAGTATGTGCATCATCTATTTAAGATCTCATGCTTATGCATATATTCTTGTTCTTTCATTTTAATTTATGTGTGCAATTTTACTTACGTAGTGTTGTGTGTATTTGAGCCATGCAGCAGGATTATTGGAACATCTCTGCAATATTGAATAACTGTGCACCCAATTTTACTTTAACTTTTTTTCTTGCTTCTCAACAATATGGAATTTCCCCTTAGAAGAAAACAATAACCAATGTAGATCTCTTGTCTAATGGTGATCTTGTGCAATCAGCATCACAAATTAAAACAAGTGAAAATGAAAGTTAGCTCCAGAAAGTGGGAGGGTTGAATAGAGCTATAAAACTGTCATTGAAGATTTTGGCAATTAGATCATCAAACACTTAAAGGTGGCAGTCTAATAGTTTTCCAAATAAGTTCATGCAACCTCTGCAAAATATTTTTCCAACGGCTAAGAGAGCAATATACAAGTTGTTGAAAGAGATAGTAAACACTTTTGTTTCTATACTGATTCACCCATAGCTTAGGCTACGTCCAGTCCTCCAATGTAAACTGCAAAATGTTCTACTAAACAAACAAATGTTTACAATTATTTTTCACTGTCTCTTCTGCTTTACACAAGTACTCAAATCTATGAAAACAGGCCAAATACATGTGTGTCTAAAATTTTCTCAAACTTTTCACAAAGCTTTGTCTGATACATGTGAGCAAATGAAGTTTAATGTTGTATAGACATATTGTCAAGCAAGTTTCATAAGGAACTGTGTCTGATGAAGAGTCCCTAAACACAACTTCAAGCTGAAAGATGCACTGGTTAAAAAACTTTTCAAAGTACATTTTTGAAAATCTCTCCTTAGATTAGTTGTAGTAATAATATATAATGTGAAAAGATAAGGGTTGAGAGAGATTAACATGAAGGATTTTTATAATGGTTCATCTGATAACCTTGATTACGTCTAGTTCTTGATCAACACAATCAAGGTCCCACCAATGCAAATTAATGGTGCAATGATACAAGTATCATTTGGATCCACTCATTTTTGGTTAAATAGGAGTATTATTTGGAACGTAACCACTCCTGGCTAATACCGAGTATTCTTAGAAATGCAACCACTCCTAGCTAAACCATTATATTTCCACAAAGGTTGTCATCTATAAGATCACAAGTTAGTGACTAAAAGAAGGTAACATCCCAAAAGAAATACATGATGATAAACACTCTTTTAGGTTGCCATGAACACAAACAATGTTCTTTCTCACAAACTAAGACTAAAGAATTGCTACAGAGTACAAGAATTTAACGTTCTTGTCGTGATGGTTGTCATGGTGAACCTTTCTTTTTCATAGGGATCTTCTTTATATAGAGCTGAGAAGAAAAGATCTACTGTAAATCCTTTTGGAGCCGTTATGAGACAAACAACGGGTTTTTCTTCAACTATCGTTTGACTACATTTAAGCTCTGAGACACATTAAATGCTCTTACATACATTAATTGCACATCTCTTCTCTAAACAACACTCTGATACATGACATCACTTATCAAACTTGGGTCTAGTAACTTTTTCCTAAAATGAAGAAAAGTAAGGACTAAGTGAGGTTTGTGGGGATGTTAGTGGAGAGCGTTTGGAGCAAGAGATGATGCTGGAGGATCAATAAATTAGTGTTAAAGAAGCAAGGACAATAGCGGTAGTCAAATAGTGGAAACATCTAGTGGTGTGCCCTCATTAGTAGGCATAGAAAAGATTATGAACAAAATAAATGAAATTGAAGAAACGAAGATGAACAAGATTGAGATCATGTTTGTAGGTACAAAATAGAATACGAAGTCATGTTGTTAGTGGAGTACAAATTAGGGCATGCAGTTGATTAAGTAATGGGAGGTAAGAATTTCATTGCCCTGGTAGTAGAGAAGGATTTGAGCAGTAACTCGAACTTTAATTTGAGAGTCATTTGCAACTAACATGAGGCAAGGAATTGGAAAAAGATTAGTTACCAATCATATGGTCTGAGGCACCAGAAATAAGTATCTAGGGTCCAAGGGAGGAAGATTGAGAGACAAAAGCTATGAGATTAGTAAACTGAATCAAGATAGTAATAGGCGAGGCAAGATGTCTGGTTGCTTAGAACTGGAGGAAATCATGATACTCAATGGTGGTTAATACTATTGGCGAGAAGATTTTGTAGCTTGCTCAACACTAGTTGTCTTCCATTGTTCCCTAACTTTAGTGTGACACCTTACTTCAATGTGGCCAAAGCAGTTACAAATAATTGCAATGAGGACGACTCTTTGCCCCCAAGCCCTTGCTAGGTTTTCCACAATGAGAGTTTTGTGGGACCAAGGTGGTGGAGTTAACAAAAGAGGCAAGGGGTTGGCAAAAACTATGCAATGTGGAGAGTCACAATTGTTTTTCAGTAATCATATCATAGGTGGGAACGGTAAGGCCAGAATTTTTCTAGTTACGCCATAGGTCGAGGTTTAATGGAAGATCAAGAACATGTACCATGAAGAATTGATTGCATTGGCAGTATTTAAGCATAAGATTTTCATGATTGACAATCAAACTATCAAGCCTAATTGGGGTAGACCTTCTTGGCTTTATTCATACTCCATAACATGTTGGAAACACTTGATGTTGAGTTGATGGTTGACAGCAACAGAGAACCAAAGAACAGTGAATAAAAAGACCATCAATTAGCTGCCACCGGTCTTCATCTTCAACAGGAACATTCACTGTCTAGTTGAAGTGGTGAAATCGACCTTGTGTGCCGAACCATAGCTGGACGGCAGATGCCCGTGTAGTATAATTAGCTGATCCAGTTAATTTTTCACATAAAAGCAGAGGGACATTGGTAAAGGTTGCAGTCAAAAGAGGTCTTAAAGGAGGCATGTGAAAGAAGCCAAACCGTGTATATTGTTCACAGTACATGTAAACTCTAAACCACCAAGAAGTAATATTACCTAAATACTGGTTGTTATAAATTGCATTTCCTAGTTCTAATGTGTGTATACTTTTACTGTTATAGCTCTCTTTGTGTTCTTACTTCAAAGTTAAGTTTCCCTCCTGCTGATATTTGTTATGGTAAAAATGTTTAGGACAAGAGGATGATGATACTACTACAGTCCAAAGTCAACCACTTCCACGAGATGCTTTCCGGATACGACAGTATCAGAAAGCTCGAGCCAGCAGTGCTTCTCAAACAGGATCAGTTTCATATGGAAGTGCATTTTCTGGCGATTTATCTGGTAGCACTGGCTGATAAAATATGTTCAAGCATTTCTTGGAGGCCGTTGTAAATTAAAAGATCTTCCATGAGCTCATATATCGCTATCCTTTTGCTCATAGCGTTATAGATAAGTTGTGAACATGATGTATATTCAGGGTTCATGCCTGTTCATTGTCATGTTTCCTAAAATTATCTGACAAGGCAAAAGGACTAAAATCTTTGCATGAGTAGAAGATCAGCTTTTGGGAGGATAATACTGCGAAAAGAACATGAACTTGCATTGCTAGAGAAGAGATTGATCTTCTAAAACTATTTCTCCCATGCAGGAATGTAACTTGGTCTTTTAGAATAAGATTTATTATATGCATTTTTTATTTTTCTATACTATTGGAGGTGCAAGTAACCCGGTTGCCTACCAAGGATTCAACTTTTAGTATCATGATTTTACAATATGTTGATGTTAGAATATTAATGACAATTTATTTATATTTATTTTATGAGCATGATTGCACCTTACTGTAATCTTGGATCTTGCAATTTAATTAAGACCATAGATCTCAAATTCTTTCTTTGTACAGAGCATGATGAGATGCTGAAGATTAAAACCGAATTTCTTGTACTGTTCTCCATTTAAAATAGGATCCTTGCTCCAAACCGCTATTTTCTTTCTACACACCCCCAAATTTTTTTGAAGTACCAATTTTCCCTTTGTGTTTTATAATTCATTCAGCCTCTAAAGCATCCATTAGTGTCCTTACTTGTGAGTTTTTTTGAGTTCTTACTCTTAAAGGTTGTTGGAGTTGGTTATAATGGTGGTTAAGAACTCTTTCGAATTACACCATTTGAAAGTAGTGTTTGGATTGGGCAATTCATAATTGTAGTAAGAGGTAATTTTGAATATTAGGAATTGTATAATCAAAAAGGAAAAGTTGTACTTGGGATGGTATAATCCATTGTTATATGGGTGATCATTTTAAATTTGATGATGAGAGACTATCACCAATTTGAAACACTCAATCTAGAAGCCACAGATAGGAATTTCAAAATTGTGAAACAACTCTTCCAAACATCTATCCAAAATTGTCAATCACTAATTTTGGAACACATGTTTAAAATGTTTGATGTATTTATTTTATTTATTTTGGAATGCCTTTTTCAGAATGCCAGTGAATGTTTCGGATTATTTATTTTAAGAGGCATGAGAATTACGTTGATTATAATGCATGCAACTTTTTTTACAATTGCAATGCATGGGGATTTTGCAGTAATTAATCAGATGAGGTGTATATATGTTTCTTAGTATTAATATGTCAATTATGAGTCAACTAATGGAATAATGGTAGATATATGTAGTGATACTTTCATAGAAAATAAGATGGAATATAGTTTTTGTACTTTAAAAAAGTAATGATGTATAATTATGTTGAAATATATGTAATATTTTTTTATGACTTATAATATTGATGAATAAGAAAGTTGTGTTAGTTTAAATATAGGACAACATAGGTAGTTCTTAAATAACACTGAAAATGTATATTACATTAGAACATAATAATTGTTCTTGAATTTGGAATAGAACATAATTTGACCTTCACACAATGCTACAATTTCATAATTTCATTTAGAAAAACAATACAATAATAATATAAATTAACTGCGTAGAATTCTCACCTAACAAACAATATTATAATGTCTTGGTTGATAATGTAATAAACTGATTCAATTTACTTACTAATTTCAATTGCAAATTTTATTAACATCAATTCATGAGTGAGAATATGTTTATCCATTCAATAAATGTTTTATATTTGTTCAACGTAAGATACACTTACGATTGCAAGTGAGCCAATGAGCAGTATTGGATTCTTTTAAGGTTATCAAATAATTATATCACTTATTTATCATAATACATGTCTAACTTGATGACTTATAAATGTAAGTACTTATTGAAATATTCAAAACATGTCTTGTGAAGATGTGATTGAGTACAAAGTGAAGAGGTTATAGTGTCATATACCAATCAATACTCAATTCAAATGGATGTTACTACTTGACTACAAGATGAGAAAGATTTAGATGATGATATTGGCATTCAAAATGTAAATCCAACTTTATATGATACAAAATTATGTGTAAGTTTTCAATAAATTAATTCTTGGTCACCCACCACAACTCTAGTCACAAACTATCCCACCATCATTTCATTTGAACCACATATTTAGGAGATTGGAATGCTGAAATGTAGTTCTACACCTAACTTTTAACTGGTCCATCTATATCAAATTATTATCCCTCTCCCACCCCTGATTATCACTCTCATCATACCTAAGGCTACGCATAGTCATTACCATCACCACTACCACCACTCGAAAATGAATTTGTTGAAATTTCATTTGCATCTTAAGACCTTTAAGTGATGATAAATATGACATCCTTACCTAACATGCAAATGACAATGACAAAAGCATATACATCCCCATACAACAAAGACAACTTCATCATCATTTACCACAACCTTACATTCCTCTATAACACTTCTATACTTATACCATCCGTGTTCAAGAATATGTTAAGTTCGACGATGTGTTTGATCATGAGCCTGTGAAACATCTGTTTAAGAGAATGTGATTAAACAACAAAAAAAAATATTCCACATAATTAACCACTACACTTTCACAGTCACACATTGCAACCAAACAAAATTAGAAGTACAATGCATTCATCTGCATTACAATTAAAAGTGTCTAAACAATCTTACGTATTTCGATAAATATTAAGAGATTCGAAAGAGAAAACACCTACACACCTCTAATTTTACTAAATTATAACAGAATAAAATCACCTATAATTTCACAACATATACGTGAAATTGTAAATACTAACCATTAACATCAATTACAATTATAATTAACATATAAAGTCTTCCACAAGATATATTTGTGACATAAAAAAACTTTAAGTTAACAAAAAACCTTATTTAGCAAAACACATGTGTTCAGTAATTAAAACTATTTTATAGATTATCCAACATATTAGAAATCATGTCCTACTTTTACCAAAATCCACACAGCATATTACAAAATGTAAACAAAATCTACTTAAAAAAAATATTACGAACCTTCAAATCTTGTAATATAAAAATTAAATTCAGTTAATAAATCTAATATCTTATATTATTTTTTAGAAAACATATTTATTAAGAAAATGATTAAATATAAATTTATTTAAAGTAAAA
>Ga0123340_1000282_pt1 | contig 30004 bp, 19 predicted proteins | sample SirMexnodulemix_FD_89961 | JGI IMG/M metagenome (GOLD analysis project Ga0123340, IMG submission 89961) | Root nodule microbial communities of legume samples collected from Mexico - Siratro Mexico nodule mix | ecosystem: Host-associated > Plants > Roots > Nodule | place: Mexico: Nepantla...
ATAAAAATTATTTATTTTATAAATATAGTTTTTATAAATTTAATAAAATATCATTATTTTATAATTATAATAAGAATTAATTTTTTTATTTTTATTATCAGACAAAAGTTGACACATATGTAAAGGTACTTGTTTCTACTAGGATATAATAAATAGATGGCTAAATTTAGAAGAAGAAAAAAACTTACCTAAAATAGATAGCTAAATTTAGAAGAAGAAAAAACTTACCTAAAGAGATATATATTTACAATTAACTTCTTATTTTCATAAAATTTACGCTAGTATTTTCCTATTTTCATGTTTATTTTTTATATAACTTTTTTGAGTTATTTTTCCTGTATACATTAATCACTGGTGCAAATTTTTAACATTGGAGCCAGAACATGTTTACCTATTCCTATCAGGATGTTAATTGCTATTAAAATATTTTTATACAAATAAAGATCTAAATCCCATCTCCATAAGTATGCATGTTTTTCTACTGACAAATTAAGATTGTACCTTTAAATCTTGACAAATCTAAGAACAACCTTTAGAACAATTATAATCACACCCCAAGATTACAACCCATAATTGTAATGAGGCGTAAAGTGTGTGTCTCTCATTCAATAGAAAGAATAGGAAGATTTCAAGTGTGACATGCATTAGGTAAATAAAAGTTGGTTACTTTTTTTCCCTTCTCAATAGGGACCAATAAAAAATGCATGGTTAAAATATAATATTTATTGTGTTTGGTTTCTTTGTAATAGAAAGTATTATAGTGGAACAACTGAGACCAACTAAACTTTCACTCTACAAGGTAACTGTCATCTTAGATCTTAGGTTATTATTATCTAAATGTACATGTATTTTCTTTCAATTACCTATGGGTTTTTCTGGGTGCTAGTAGAACAGAACCATGTATCATGGTCTGTCCCTAATGGCTGAGGAAGATTAGAATCTAATCTAACTATCGATGGATGTCTGATGGATAGTTTGTGTTTGTTCTGTTCTTTGGTCATTGATAAAAAACCTTACCTTGATTCCATTGTTATTTGTAGCTATATCCTCTGAAGGATGAAACCCTAAAGTCTTCGTTCGAACACAGAAGCTTTTTGTATCTCATTTTCGTGCAATATTTCTCTCACTGCACTGGATGAGGATGCACAATCTTTCTCGGCGATGCTTATTTCTTAGTTCATGGTTCTGAATTTGATAACAATATCACGGCTTCATAGTTCTTGCTAGTACCCAATTGTCTATGTCCATCAACAGAGTTGCTAATAATTTTTTCTTCTTCTTCGATTTAGCCTTTAGGTCGGATATGTATTGAACTAAGGTTTGTTTTATATGTTGTGACAATGCAATGTGAATTTATGTTGGTGATTGGGTTTTTGATAGGTAGAGAACTTTTCCTGTGTAGGAAGAAGCATTGCAGCCAAAAGATTCCATTTGTAATAACAGTCACTGGTTTCCTCGAATGGTCTTGTGGGGCCTAAGGTTTTTCTTGAATGTACCCAAATGAAATCAGGCCATCAACATGTTGGAGTCGATACTCCTCAAACAAAGGTCTTACTAACATCATTCTCAGCTATGGTGGCTGAAACCACGACTTTCCCCATAGACTTGATCAAAACTAGACTCCAACTGCATGGCGAATCACTCTCATCGAGTTCTCCCACTAGTGCATTTCGAGTAGGCTTGGGCATTGTTCGTGAACAAGGTATTGTTGGGCTTTACAGTGGCCTGTCTCCAGCAATAATTAGACACCTGTTCTACACGCCTATTCGAATTGTTGGATATGAACACATGAGAAGTGTGGTTTCTTCTGATAATGGTTCATTCTCTGTTGTTGGCAAGGCTGTAGTCGGTGGAACGTCCGGTGTCGTGGCGCAGGTGAGCACTGTTTGGTCTGGAATGTGTTATGTATTTCATCATAGTTCTTGTTGATTTAGTATTTCTCTTTGTTAATATCTGTAATTGGAATTTTGATTACCTTTTCATTTGAAAATGTTGAGCATGAAGATAATAATCAAAGAATATAATATACAAGTGTCATGTCAGTGTGAAAGGAAAAGTAGAAAAGTTACAGCTTCTTGATTTTGAATTTTGTTGTTGAGAGATTGAAGAGCATATATTACGCTTCCAAGTTCCAAGAACAACATCTGAAAGATTTAATGAACATAGTAAAGCACATATAACCTTTAATCTAGTTCTCAGTTTTGTATTATTGATTGATTTGGTATTGCATGACTTTTGTTGTTCTGATTGATGTTTATTTTAGTTACAGAAGGATTAGCCTAAATGGGAATTAACTGTAGTACATTCGGTTTTATACATAACATCTGCTTTGTCTTCGTCCCGGTCCAAGTAATTCCATCTATGAGGGGGACTTTTTATGTGTTTCTGGGTTTACCTTTATTGACACTCTCCTCAAGCTTAAAGCTTAGTCAAGTTTAAGCTTACTAAGCTTTAGAGCTTGTCAATAGTACCAAATCCACAAATGTAAGACAAATAACACAGCTAATCTCAACCAAAGAACTTAAAGGTGTAGGGTTCACATATTGATCTAATAGAGAGATGCGTTTCAAATGACCACCCTATCATTCAGGAGAGACATGAGTGAAGAAATAGGATGATTTTATCAGTTAGGTTAGTAACCATTAGATATAAAGGATGAGAAAAGGTCAAATAAAAACGAAGAATTATCTCCTTAGCATTGTGATAAACTACAATTTAACAATGATATTATCCAACAACAATATCGTGGGAAAGTTTTTGAGAATTTATTTTAGCACATGGTTTAATGAACTGCTCACCTTTAATGCTATTTTTGTTTCAAAATTACAATATTCTGCTGTTTGCTCTCATTATTATAGATTATAGCCAGCCCTGCGGATCTTGTCAAGGTGAGGATGCAAGCTGATGGCCATAGGATGAACAAAGGTCTTCAACCTCGGTATTCAGGGCCATTTGATGCTTTGAACAAAATTGTTCGAGCTGAAGGATTTCGAGGACTGTGGAAGGGTGTTTTTCCTAATATCCAAAGAGCCTTCCTAGTGAACATGGGAGAACTTGCCTGTTATGACCATGCTAAACAATTTGTCATTAGAAATAGGATAGCTGATGATAATGTTTATGCCCACACATTAGCTTCCATCATGTCAGGTTTAGCTGCAACTTCTTTAAGTTGTCCAGCTGATGTTGTGAAGACTAGAATGATGAATCAAGCAGCCAGAAAGGAAGGGAAAGTTTTATATAATAGCTCTTATGATTGCTTGGTAAAGACAGTAAAAGTTGAAGGCATAAGAGCATTGTGGAAAGGATTTTTCCCCACTTGGGCAAGGCTTGGCCCATGGCAATTTGTGTTCTGGGTTTCCTATGAGAAGTTTAGGAAATTTGCAGGGCTCTCTTCTTTCTGATATGGTACTTTGATTTATAGTGCCATTCATTTATACATAATAAATTCACTAGTCACGGCCTACGGAGCACTAACACCCATATCTCCACTCTTTTCAACTTTTAGCTTAGTGTATCATTTTTTGGGATAAATTACTAGCCTCTTTTCTAAGAGAGGATTAAGTTATACTTACCTATGTGTTATACTGCTGTCTATTTTAATGTGAACGAGCTTCTTATGAGTTATTTTTTTAATCCTCACTCAATTTTGAAACTTAGGAAGATAAAATGAAGGTTTTAGATGAAATTTCAAAGTAAGTGTTTGAGGTATTCAAAATTTCATTTCATCTTCTAAAGTTTCAAAATTGAACCTTGGGAGTTTTGGTCTTGATTATTCATTGTTGAACGGTGTTGTAAAAATTCAAATAAATTGTATTATATGCATGCCTGATATAAAATGGATATTTAGACAATTTTTGGTAAGCTCTGTCATGTCTACTTCTTTGAGCAACTTGTCACCTGAAATAGCATAAACTCAAATTTGGATTCAACTACTTGTGGTTTACAAAAGAACAGTGAGGGATAGAGAAGCAATGCAAAATTGCATATAAACTAAGTGCAGACAAGAAAAAAGTAGCCCGTGAATTATCAGAAAGGATGAGGGAAAACATGATCACATATGATATGAAATTCGGGAAACACATGAAGTGGAGAAAAAAAAAAGTGGGTTAAGAGATGAAATGTATTGAAATTTTTTTATTAATATTGGTTGAAAAGTAATATTGATAATGATCAATTAAAAGGTTATGCTGTTGATATCTTTTAATTATTAATAACTATTTAGTATTTAAATAATCTTTATATTTGTTAGTAACTAAAATCTTTTATTTAAACGAACAAAAAATTAAAATTTAATAAATTTGAATTGTTTTATTTAAACAAAACATTTGTAAAATGTAACACTATGAAAAAAAATTAAATTAATTCAAATTAATTTGTAAAATTGTTAATGAATAAATAGAAAGTGTGATATTTACTTTCTATTATTGTTTTTTGTTGGACAATTGTTTAAAGTTTAATTTTATACTAAATTGTATTTTCTAATAATTAACTTGCCTTGTAAAGGTTATAGATTAATTTGGGTTTTTAAGGAGTAAATCAATTTTTTTATCTAGATTCTCATCAGTTTAAAAACCAAAACCAACAACTAATCTTTGGCATTTGCTTCCTGCACCCCCATTGAAATATTATAATGTCAGAGCTGCCTTTGTCAGAATATTGAAAAGGAGAGTAGTGTAGTGGGTGCTGCCAGGGGTGGCTCAAGGGTCATGCAGGTAAAGCAACCGCTCTAGGCCTCCAGGTTTCAGAAAAATTTAATATGTTTTAGGTCTCAAGGCTTCAAAAAATTAAACATGCTTTAAGTTTCAAGGTCTCAAAAAAATTTAATACTCATCTATTATTATAAAATAAAAAAATATTTAATTTTAAAATTTTACTAACAAAATTTTAATTATAAATTTACATATTTTAATTGACTTTTAAGTTTAGATTTGTGCTATAAATATTATTTAATGACTTTAAATTTATATTGGTAGTATAAATATTATTTAATAATAATATTCTTGAAACTTTTTTATAATAAATTAATAATATTTTTCTAAAAAACTAACAGTTAAGGAATCTTATCTATCAAAACTTTGTAATTTATCTCTTCCCTATATTCCAACGGATTGATATCATTTCTTTATATGTCCCATCACTGTATGACTCTTCCACTTCTCTCCTTCTTTTTTCACTTATCTCCTTTCTTCCTCTATCTCTTTATTCCTTACATAATATTACTTCAACTTGTTTCCAATTTCAAATTTCTTTCATTTTATATTTCATCATTTTATATTGTGCATTTATACACCTCTAATACGTCTTTATTACTACTACAACATAAACATGTTACTAAGTCAACTAGGAAGGATAACAAAAGGGTACTTCGGCCACAACGTCACACAATTTGAGTATTAAAACACTTGGACATTGTTAACCCCTAAGTACAAACTTTGATCTATAACGCTGGATTTGACCACCTCCTAAAGATATCAGATTTTAAAATCAATCATCACTTAATAACAACACTAGTTGAAAGATGAAGAACGGAAGCATATACATTTCATTTTCCTCTTAGAGAATGCACAATAACTTTCGAGAATGTTGCATTGCAACTTGCGATTGATAGAGAACCAGTAACGAGTGTCACATATGGTCACTTATTTTCACTTTATAAAGAACTATTGTGGTTCTTCCCACCTGCCAAAGTCATTAAAGGAAATGCAGTCAAATTATCTTGGCTAAATAATGTATTTTGAGAACTGTCTAATAATGCAACTGAGGTGGTAATAAGCCAACATGCTTGCAGATATATTCTGACACTTATCGAAAGTTACATAAGCTAGTCGAGTTCATCTGATATATCTTCCGTTGTTGTCAAACCTCAATAATGTCTCCAATTACAGTTGGGGTGCAACTTTATTGACATGTTTATATCGCGCTTTAGACCATGAGGTTGACTTCGACCAAATAAATATTGTAGGTTGCATGTTACTCTTGTAATCATTGGCATGATATCGAATTCTTCCATTTCCCCACTGTTGACACGCTTAATGATGAAGACATTGAAGCAAGGCATGGCTTTCCATTGGCTACGAGGTTAGTTTTTATGCCTTTTACAATGTGTTATAGATTTAATTTATATTTATTTATTAAAAAAATAATTATTCTTCATCATAGGTGGTCTCGTCCAACTCAAAGGACAAGCATACCTACATATGCGTTTCATCTTTTACAAAGCACATTAGATATGTGCAACCAAAGGAGGTCATTCCTAATTTCTACCATAACATAATTGTACATATATGTTTCTTGTCAAACTCATGCTAACAACATATTTTTTTCAGTTCTTGTGGACTCATTATAGGGCACATAACATCAGCTGTTTGATTACCATTGACTTCTCCAATGATAGTCGTGTTGTTGTTACTCTTATTTTCTTTTCTACAGTTGAGTTTCATCAACCAAATAGGGTCATGAGGTAGTTTGGGTTAGGCCAACCTATTCTTGTCGACCTGTTAAACTTAGATGATGTTCATAAAGATGACATGCGAGGAAGAACAGATAGATATTGGCCCTACACTCATCAAAAGTGGATCATCATGTGGAATGGACCGCCTAATTTAGGGGCAACAGTTTGGCGGAAACGATCATTTGCGTGACACTAAATCATGTATGCAATGATACATCTCACATACTATCCAGTATATAACCCCTCAACAAGCATCAATGTCCGATGAAGATGTAAGTTCACTTTGTATTAAGTAGCATATTGCAATTATTAATCACAATTAACTAATCATATCGTTTGTCACAATATGACACATTCTCCCAACCACAAAAAAGTCAACCCCAATCGCACTATCAACATAGTGGATCATCTTCTAGTGCACAACAATTTCAACCTCCAAATGTTGTCAATTTTAATTTTCAACCACCTTCAAAATTCGGATACATGGGTAACATAAACACCCTAGTTGGTCCATCTTCATATCAACACGAAGTTGCTTCCACCTATAACACATAACATGTTTCCATCACAACCAATTTGGTTTCACACTCCACCGCATAATTTATTTGGGACTTCTTCCAACTCCCCACTCTCTACATACAATCCAATACAACTCATGGATTGTCATTGACCAACAATGTCTTCCCAAATATTAGATAATGCAAGTGGGGATGATGATGAGGAACAGGATGGTAATGAAGTTGGACAGCCACCTCCCCCGCCATCTAACCACCAACAAAACATAGAGCACAACGAAGACCACGAAGACAACATCGAAGGCCACAATGTGGCATTAAATCTCATAAATAGATTTTTTCTTTCATGTCATTTTATGCATAAATTTGAAAATGGATAAATTTGAAAAACAAATAAAGCATGAGATGAGGGACTTTTTTTCGTGGTTATGAAATCGTGATTAGTAGCATGAGTTGTGTTTTTTTTTAAATCATGCTTATAAGCACGACTTATCAGATTAAAAACAAATTGTAATGAAATTGTGTTTGGTTGCATCCATGTTTGTTTTCATGATAAAATTAAGATATTTAATTTGTTCGGGTTTGACGTGAAATAATTTTCTAACATTACAGTTCAAATAACATGGTTCAAAAAAAATGTTAGAGTTTAATACACATTATGAGTAAAAGTAGAAGATGAGCATAAAATGACATACAAGAAAAAATCTATTTATGAGATTTAGTGCCACATTGTGGCCTTCAATGTTGTCTTCGTGGTGCTCTATGTTCTGTTGGTGGGTTAGATGGCGGGGGAGGTGGCGGTCCAACTTCATTACCATCGTGTTCCTCATCATTGTCTCCACTTGCATTATCTAATATTTGGGAAGACATTGTTGGTCAATGACAATCCATGAATTATATTAGATTGTATGTAGAGAGTGGGGAGTTGGAAGAAGTCCCAAATATATTATGCAGTGGAGTGTGAAACCAATTTGGCTGTGATGGAAACATGTTATGCGTTATACGTGGAAGCAACTTCGTGTTGATATGAAGATGGACCAACCATGGTGTTTATGTTACCCATGCATCTGAACATTGAATGTGGTTGAAAATTAAAATTGGCAACATTTGGAGGTTGAAATTGTTGTACACCAGAAGATGATTCACTATGTTGATAGTGCGGTTGGGGTTGACTTTTTTGAGGTTGGGAGAATGTGTCATATTGTGATAAACGATACGATTAGTTAATTGTGATTAATAATTGCAATATGTTACTTAATACAAAATGAACTTACATCTTCATCGGACATTGATGCTTATTGAGGGGTTATATACTGGATAGTATGTGAGATGTATCATTATATACATGATTCAGTGTCACGCAAACGACTATTTTCGCCAAACTGCTACCCCTAAAATTAAGCGGTCCATTCCACATGACGATCCACTTTTGATGAGTGTAGGGCTAATATCTATCCGTTCTTCGTCGCATGTCATCTTTACGAACATCATCTAAGTTTAACGGGTGTCGACGAGAATAGGTTGGCCTAACCCAAAATGCCTCAGACCCTATTTGGTTGATGAAACTCAACTGTAGAAAAGAAAATAAGAGGAATAACAACACGACTATCATCGAGGAAGTCAATGGTGATCAAACAGCTGATGTTATGTGTCCTATAAGGAGTCCACAAGAACTGAAAAAAATATGTTGTTAGCATGAGTTTGACAAGAAACATATATGTACAATTATGTTATGGTAGAAATTAAGAATGACCTCCTTTGGTTGCACATATCTAATATGCTTCGTAAAAGATGAAACTCATATGTAGGTATACTTGTCCTTTGAGCTAGACGAGACCACCTATGATGAAGAATAATTAATTTTTTAATAAATAAATATAAATTAAATCTATAACACATTGGAAAGGGCATAAAAACTAACCTCGTAGCCAATGGAAAGTCATGCCTTGCTTCAATGTCTTCATCACTAAGCATGTCAACAGTAGGGAAATAGAAGAATTCGATATCATGCCAATGATTACAAGAGTAACATGCAACCTACAATATTTTGTTGGTCGAAGTCAACCCCATAGTCTAGAGCGCGATATAAACATGCCAATATAGTTGCACTCCAACTGTAATTGGAGACATTATTGAGGTTTATCAACAACGGAAGATACATGAGATGAACTCGACTAGCTTATGTAACTTCCTATAAGTGTCAAAATATGTCTGCGAGCATGTTGGCTAATTACCACCTCAGTTGCATTATTAGATAGTTTTCAAAATACATTATTTAGCCAAGATGATTTGACTGCATTTCCTTTAATGACTTTGGCAGGTGGCAAGAACCGTAGTAGTTTATTATAAAGTGAAAATAAGTCACCATATGTGACACCCGTTACTGGTTTTCTATCAATCGCAAGTTGCAATGCAACATTCTCGAAAGTTATTGTGCATTCTCTAAAAGGAAAATGAAATGTATATGCTTCTATTCTTCATCTTTCAACTAGTGTTGTTATTAAGTGATGATTGATATCAAAATCTGATATCTGTGGGAGGTGGTCAAATCCAGCATTATAGATCAAAGTTTGTACTTGCGGGTTAACAATGTCCAAGTGTTTTAATACTCAAATTGCGTGACGTTGTGCCTGAAGTACCCTTTTGTTATCCTCCCTAGTTGACTTAGTAACATGTTTGTGTTGTAGTAGTAATAAAGACGTATTAGATGTCGGGCTGGCTCAAGACCCAAGCAGGTAAAACAACTGCTTTAGGCCTCAAGGTTTCGTAGGCCTTGAGATCTCAAAGGTCTTGAGGCCTAAAAAAATTAATATTAATATATTATTATAAAATTAAAAATTATTTAATTTTGAAATTACACTTAAAAAACTGTTTTAATTAAAAATTTAAAATATCTTAACAACCACAAGTACTATAAATATTATTTAATGACTTTAAATTTATATTGGCAATATAAATATTATTTATTGAATAAGCTTTTTGAAACTTTTTTATAATAAATTAATAGTTCTTTTTCAAAAAAAAAATTGAGCAGAATCCTAAATATTAAAATTTTCTAATTTTCTATCTCTTTCTACTATTCCATTAAAATCATATTAATATCTATTTTCATTCTGTGACTCTTCAACTTAACTCCTTGTTTTATCTGATTTCTTCACTTATCTTCTTCCTTTATTTGAGTTTTTCATTTCCTCTTCCCTATTATTATTTCAATTTGAGTCTTTGATTGTCATTAGGTCATTATCTAATTCGAAATTTATTTTATCATTCTGTATTGTGCATTATGTGTATGTCTATATTTGGAGACCTGAAGCGGTAGATGGAAGAATTGGAGTTTGTGTTTGTTTTTACTCCCTTTGAGTGCATCAACATTAAGTAAAAATATTAGATTGATGAATCAATCTCCAAATTATTTTTCTCATCATTATTTAATTAGTTTCAAAATATTTTTTGTAGATCCAAGAAAGAGCATTACAAATATAGAATTTATAAATTGCATTTAAAGGCTTACCAAAGGACATGACTGAAAGATAGAAGGAGACTTAAGACTTCAAGAAGATACTTCGGTCAAGTTAATTGTTTTGGCAATCAGGTTTTATTTTTCTTACTTAGTCTTTTATATACTTATAACTTATATTTAGTGTTATATATATAACATATAAAATAATGTTAAAAATTTCAGTATTAGTTGATTCAGTTGAAACGAATTTTTTAAAACTTAAACTAATAAACTCTTATCTAAAATCAATAATGTGTTAACAAAAATTAAACAAACTAGTTTTATTGTCTATTGAAAAAATATATTTTAAATGAAATTAATAATGATAATTTAATTGATAATTTTACATCACAAAAAATTCAAAAAATAAGTTTTAAATAAAAATATCATAATTTTAATTATTTTATTAATTCAAAAAGGCCTCACTTTTTATCTTGGCTTTAGGTCTCTTAAAGTCTTGAGCCGCCACTGGGTGCTGCTAAGTAGTGTGGACGTTTTCCGATGACTGTGGTGACGAGTGCTGTAAAGAAAGCTTCTCCAACAGTGTCATCGTGAGTGGAAGGTAAGCGGTTTCTATTTTCGCATTACCTAAAGAGTGTAGAGTGGGTATAAGGTTGTTACCTAGAAAACGAATTCCGGAATGAGTTGTGGGATGTGTGAAATGTCTTGCGGAAAACGTTTTCTGTAAAAGGTTTTTATATTATGAAAAACATTTTCCGAAATAGAGGGTGTGAGGACGAATGTTTAGGGAAAACCTTTTTCATATCCTTCTATGAAAAAGGTTTTCCTTAAGCACTCGTTCTAACACCTCCTCTTTCGGAAAATGTTTTCCATAATACAAAAATATTTTACGAAAAAATGTTTTCTCTAAGGCATTTCACACATCCCACAATCCAGTCTCTTCCGAAAAATGTTTTTCGGAATACCCTAACCACTTTTGTCTTTATTAACAAGGGTATAACTATCCATTCACAATATTCTGATGGGGTGCAGGAAGAAAATGTGGAGGTGCAAGAAGCAATTATCCTAATATTTTACTTATTTTTTTGTTTGGAGTTAAAGAATTGAGCTAAAGTTTGAGATCAAATTTGTTAAAGAAAAAAAGAAAATATTTAAAAAAAGATAGAAGTTGGTTTGAGATTTGCAACTACAAATCAAAACCGAATCAAATCAAATCATTTTTCAACATTAACACATTAAATATAAATACTATAGATATTAATATTAAGAAATACACTTTAGTGAATAACTTCTTTTTTTATAAAATGAATAAAGTTATCATTGAAGAACTTTATCTTTTTAAGATGTTATTGTTTACATTAAAATTCATTCCAATGAAATGTAATTTGGTGGAGTTGAATTCACTTTGTTTTAGAAATTTTGAGTAGTCAAGTATGCTGTTTAAAATATTATCGTATTATATAAGTTAAAGAAGAAGTCAGAAAATAGAAGAATGAAAAGCAGAAAAATAAATATCCAAACAAATACTATACGAAAGATTAAATAAAATAACTAAAATAAAATAATGAGAACCCACTTAGGAAAAACAAAGCAGCAACCTTAACCTATATTTAGAACCCGATAACACAGATCTCCTATTAAACTTTTACTTCAAAATTGTCTCTTTTTCCGTTTCATAGTTGGGTTAGCAGGTACGAGATTCTTGTGTTGTGCAAGTTGATGTTTTACTTACTGTAATTCAATTCAATTCAATTTGTACATGAACCATAGATGTAGAACATCTTATTTGGATGATATGATATAATCTAACAAAAACTCTTTTTTAACTAGCCAACCTATAAAATCTGTTAGGATCCCAAATGGGAAAAACTCATCAACAATTGATTTACATGTGGAAAAAGGGATATTATACTTGTTCACTAACTGTGCTTAATCCAAAGCCCAAACCTGCAGCAAGAATCCATGAAGGGAATGGGTTAGTAGTGGGAAAGAAGCAACTTATTTTTATGATATCATGATTGCTGTAATGATCATGGCCTAACCTGGATCTTGCCATCAGAAGAACCAACAAAAAGCATCATACCATCTGCATCCGATACTAAAGATGTGATCTTTGTGTGACCACCAGCCATTTTGATTGAAGCAACCCGGGTGAGCTTTTCTCTTAGCCAAACCTCAATGGTGCCAAATTTTGTACCAGCAAATATGAAGTCACTGTTAATGGCTACTCGATGGATGTCAAGTCCGGTTGAGAGTGATCCCACCACCATTTTGGAGGAAAGTGAAAATATCTGAGATCAAATGATGGAAAAATAAGCGCACATTTCTATAATGAATGGCAACAACTTTGGTGGCACAGAACTGTAGGATTGGCATTTACCTTTCCTGCAGTTGCATCAACAGAAGAACCACAAGCAAAGAGGAAATCATCATGAATTCTAAGGGAATATATGGTTTGTTTTCCCAACAACTTTCTTGTTCCAGAGAAGAATGAGTTTGACGTGTTCTTGGACAAGTCAACCTCCTGCCATTATTCACCCCCACAACATTTAAGATGGCAATAAATTGAAGGTTTTTTTTTCATGTGTAGCTAAAGTGGCTTGCTTTATAGACGAAAACAGCACATGGATTTCAATGCTTAAGCTTTCTTTGTTAGTTGGTTTGTTTCAGGTAAAGACACTACAAGAATATGAAGTAATGTAAGAAGATTTTTACCTGGATGCTGTAACCAGAGCAGCCACAATACAGTTTGTTCCCAGCAACAGCTAGGCATTTCACATATTTGTTGAAATTGATGAGCTTTGGAGCCTCTGACCAATTAAAAACCTGTAACATCTCAGATTTTATTAATTTTATCTTGTGATGGAACTACATTTCAATTTGAGCTGTTCAAGAAACATATGAGGCTTGCCTTAACTCCACTTCCTTGAGATACATAGCATGCCAATTTGGCATTGGCTGTCAGCTCATACACCGGCTCCTTTACGTCATGAACATCTATACATTTAATCTCATCTGGTTTGATTATCCAAACCTGTACTTCAGCAGTATCATTCAGTGGTGCATATTCGATACTATAATTAAGCTAGGGTCAACTAAAACATACATTATGTGGTTAATCATCCAAATTTTTTCATGCAAGATGTTATGGCATCTCTCTTCTACATTTTTCAACACTATAACGAATTCAGGGCTTTTCCTATGTCGAGGACATTCATTTATGTTTACTTATTCTAGTAAACTTCACTCACAATCTTAGTTTGGGATAGTACACTTTATCCCTTACCAAGAGAAATGGTGGTTTTTTTTTTTTTTTTTCAATTCTCAAATGACAGTGCAGTTTGCAACTGTATCATAATTTACTCTTAGCTGCTTATCAACAAGTTTGAAGTCAAGTAATGATGAAAGATATAAACATGCCAAACAAAGAGCCACTCATCACCTCAAATCTTAGCTACATTTTTAATTCGTGTGTGCAACAAAATAAAATATTGGCTAACCAAGTATCAGACCAAGTTTTCTTGTGATAGTGAGATAGATTACCCGGATGGTTTTGTCTAAGGAACCACTGTATAGTCTATCATCTGAAGAACATAGAGATGTTACAGCTTTTGTGTGCTCATGAGTTTCTTGAATCACTCTTGGTATTCTCTTTCTTGCATCCCATACCTAGTAAGAGGGTACAAAGTGGCACAGTTAAGACAGATAGTGAGATATAGGCGCACAACCACACCGTTTCTAGTTGTTAGGACAATCTACCTTGATAGTTCCATCAGAATGTCCACTCAAGACCTGACCATTCATGTAATGCAAAGAAAGCACCTCTCCATTTGAACTCAAATCTAACTCAACAACTTCCTTACAACTCCACAACTCTGTCTATAAAATAGAGAATTAAAATAGTTATTTCTCTAAACAGATATATATTAAACGAACTGAACTATATTCCAAATTACAATTATACTCACCACATCAATAGAGTTTAAGTTTAGTAAGGCTTTCATAATATCAACTGCTACTGTTGAATATCTCCTCAGCTTCCTCATGGTTCTGTAGATTCTTTTAGCACAAGCTCTAAGTGCTTCTTGAGTAACTGAAACATTGACCGTTTCCCATTTAGTAATCCTTTGTATAGAACTAAAAGATAATGTCTACGACTAACAGTAAATAAACCTACTTGGATCACCAATGAAAGTTTTCAAGGCTAGGCTAGCCAATATCATCTCCTCCAGGTTCTTAGATGATAGCAGGACATTTATAAGTTCATCAAGCAAGGATTTGCGAGCAACATTCTTTATGCCAGTATCAGGAAGAGTAGAGAGCATGTGTGTGAGCCATGCCACAAGAACAAGGCACGATTTTGCCATCTTTAAAGAGTTACTCCTTAGGCATTCTTCCAAAGCTTGAAATATAGAACCATTTTCATGGTTGCAAAGTACAAAAGCTACCCTTTTCTGCCAAGAGTTCATAGCATTTTCTTCATCCTCCTACATAATAAAAATCTGTTAGGATGGAGAGAAATCAATTATCAATAAAATCCAAACATCAATCAATGCCACATAGCCCCAAACCATTGTTTCCATTGATTCATTGTCATACTGTCCCAACTGTCCAGACTTAAGTAAAGCAGTATAAGGTTGATCAAATCCTGCAATCTTGAGCAACCAAGCTTCAGTGTATGACTTTCCAGAGGTGGTTACTTGTCCAATAAGAAATAGTAAAGCATCCAAAGCCTTCATTTGAGTATTTGAGAACTCCTTTTGCCATAGTGCTTCTATAAGTGTCTCTATCGCTTCTTCCCTGTAAATGCTCATCTTCCGTGGCTCAACCTGAAGATTTGACAACAAAATAACTATAGTAAGGAAACAGGAGAATTACATTTTAGTAACAAGAATTAATATCAAAAGGCTAACCAGAAGATCAATCTGAAGAAGAAGACTAGCAACAGCAAGTTGATGCTCCATTGGAGCCATCTGAAGATATACAAGAAACGTATGCATCGTACTAAATGCTCCTTCATCCTTGATTGTCTGTAATATCTGGTTGCAGACTGTCCTTCTGTAATGCAGTAAAAAGTGGATTATATTAACTCATTTTTAAAAAATGTTGGACTAAATTGATAAAATTCAAATAGTAGGATGAAATTGAAAAAATCATCATAATTATGGGACTAAAAAAGTTATTTAATCAAAATAATAATAAATAAAATTCATGAGAACAATGAACTACTGTAAATTCGAATGTGGGGAGAGTAAGCTTAGTCGATTAATATCAAAAATCTGCACATTTACCATCTTGTGTTAAAAATGCTATTATTGTTGCTTTAATTTCCCAGTTTAGTGTAAACATAGTAATGATGCTTCTAAGAGCGCAAGAACATGTTTCTATTATTTTCTAAGAGATAGAATATAGGAACTGGACTCTAGTTATGGATATAAAAATATTGAACAAGATAAAAGCAATGGCATTTTCGTTCGAGAGTAAATAGCTGAAGAGAAAAGAAGATTTGGCTTGTGATAAACAAGCTTCTACCTCACCTATTCAATTGAGCAAGTTCTGAGAGAAACTCCACGCAGATGCCTCGCACACTATCATTTCCAGCGTGAAATAATTCAAGCACAGGAGACAATTCAATTCTGTTGGCTATCAAACTCTTGCAACCTTTTTCAGCTTGCATACAACACAAAAGTATGGAAACAACAGACCTCCTTCCCTCCATTCTTTCTAGATATTTCGCTAAGGATGGAATTCCATTTTCAGAAATAACACTCAAAGCATTAAGGGACCTGCTATATTCATCCCCTCCTATTAAAATTTGCTCAAGAATTGCTATTGCAGCATCTTTGGGGTCTATAACTAACTGAAAATCATCTGATGCCTCATTTTCGTTCTGAATCACTTGCACAAGAGATGGTACAAGTTCATGTGCTAAAAGCTGAGCAAAAACTGGCCTTAGTTGGTAAATAAGAAGAGCAGCCTCAGCTAAACCTTTCTTAAGAAGAGTAGCCAAGCAATCAAAATCAGAATCAACACTGTTAAGTGTTTCTCCAACACTTTCATCTAAAAATATCAGCTCAGAAAGTATATAAATTGATGTTCTCAAAACTTCTCTATTCATAGAAGCTGAAAGTATTTCCACCAAACCACTTATGATTGTTGGCTTTGATAAATAAGCATGAATCTGAGGATCAGTCTTTGAATCTTTCCATAATCGTGCTATTTCCAGTACAGCTTCTTCACATTCTTGCAAGTTTTCTGATGTACAAAGACTTGAAATGTAAGGTTTCAAGGAATTCAAAATTGTTTCAACTGCAGCTTGAGATAGCACACTAGTTGGAGATGTTGCAACAGAAACTCGCATAAATCTGTTGCTCCTTTGTCTCATATAATTTTCTTTGTTCTTCAGACCTGGTGAATCAGTTGTTCTTTGTGTAGTGGAGAACATTTGGAAGTCTTTTGCAGATGGAGAACAGGAAGAACCCCTAGGAGTGTTAGAATTCGAGAGTTCTTGTGCCAGTTCAGGATTCTGTTCTTTCCATGACGTTATCAATCTCTTCAAAACATAGTTTGTTTTGGGCAATATATTTGCAGATAGAGGCTGTCGCGTGATGGGGCATGTCGTGTTACCTGTTCTGAGCCATTCTTGAATTGCTTTTCTTTCATATGTCTGGCCGGTTTCAAGGGTCACAGGATCACAAAATATCTGACCTGTGATGGGGCAAACAAAATCTTTTGGTGGTTTTGATCCAATTGCCAGCTTCTCTAACTTAGGCAACGTAGTGAAGCTTTGAGTTTCCTCGTCACTTTCACAAAGGGAACTGCAAACCAAAGATATTTGAACAATGAGAGTGAAATCATGTTTTTACTCGACACAAACCCAAACATTAGCACAAGAGCATCATAGAATATATCATAAATGCAAAAAATGGTGATATTACCTGTCATTTAGTCCTAGGCTATTCCCACTGTCATGATTCATACTTGGTGTTTGGTTATTGTTTTTCCTCCTAATATTCTTCAAGCCCTATATTCCAAAGAACCGTTACATAGTTGAACTTGAGCAATACAAGTACTAAATAACAAACGGCATTGTATAGTTCTTATCCGGCATACCCTTATTTCTTTATCAGAGTTGGAAATATGATCTGTGCTCATTTCCAGAGATGATGATAAAGAGTCAGAAGTAGTTGAGTCCCTCAAACGAGTAGAGAGTAAGCGAAGATACTTGGGTTCTCTTTTACTGTTTGTATCAGGATTTGTGGATGAAGAATTTGGACCTGCTCTTGGGGAATCCAAGGGAGAGAAGATATCAGGAGAATGAATCTGATTCTTATGCTTTGATAGAGGCGCCTTTGGCTCAATATCCTCATCCTTGACCATCTTCATTCCTGGTGATAAAATATTGTTTTTTCTCTCTGAATTCACAGTAGCATCATCAAGCTCAGAATCTGAATCATCTTCATTCTCATCCTCCTCAATGATACTCTCCTGCATGTGATAATTTATCATAAGGCCTGTACACAATGCTACTCTAAAATCTAAATCTATACACAAGAACTATATTATTAACAACAAGCATATGGATATCTTTGCATCACCTTGGTACCCCATATGGATGATGTCTCCACCTTTGATTGGCTGGAAGCTGAATTCTCTCTACTGAAATTCAAAATCCAGAAAGATAAGATATTATGAGGCTCAAACGATATAAACTGTAAGTTGAATTCTCTTTAGCTAAAAAGTTGACCAATATAACAAACTTTTTGGTACTGAATTGTAAAACACAAACAGACATGTGAACACAGATTCAAAGAAACTAAAATCTGTGTTTGAAATCGAACCTGATTGTTTCATTTACACCATCTTTAGATCTTGTTGTCAAAGAGAACCCCGCACTCTTGGGCAAAATAGGACCAAATTTTACAAAATCAGGAACAGACCGACTCAACTCATGCAAAGGAGTCCTTGGTGGCTCAGCAATGGGCAACATATGAGCAGCCTTCTTGCCTGATGAAGTGGAATCAGAATTCATGCAATCTTTATAATATTTTGCGTATAGCCGTGTGTTTTCATCCAACGATTCTGCATAAAGCTGCTCCAGCTTTTGCAGTTTCTCTAACTGATGTGGCCTCATAGAAAATATCAAAGATTCATTGAAAAATCGATCAAAATCAGCTGTAAAGGACAAATCACTAGAGTCTGGTATCACTTCCATCATAAGCCTATGCCTCTCTTCAGAATACCAACCCACAATTGAGCTCATGTGTGGAAGAAACAGATCTTTCCAGAGTTCAGGAGCAAAATCAATCCGTGAAAAAAAAGGGTCAACGATGAACATCTCAAGAGCATGGAGAACACAACTTTGAATGTTGCTCCTCAACTTCCATAAGTAGGATAGATTGAGGTGTGCCCAAGCTGAGAGGTAGTAGTTTGGCACTCCAGCAGTTTTTTGCTTAGGATTCAACATTGCACACACTTGCAACATCTTCTCAGCATAATCTAGCCTGGCAAGCTTAGTTTCCATGTTATAGGTATTGATAGCTTCTTCAAGAGCTTCAATACCCCAATCCAGATTTGCTAATACTGCTTGATCAGAGTATTCCACCTCAGTGTCCTTATCACAACTTCCTTCTTCAGCTGCTAACCTCTCTGCACACTGATCTTTGTGCTGGGCTCTTTGCTCTTTGTTGATTAACCTATCTTGAATGAAACTATCAATAGTTGTGGTCAAGAATCTAACAATGTCCTTCTGATCCATTGTGAATCTGAAGTTCCCTGCCATCTGTCAGGTACAATCACAACAAAGAAAGCTTTAATGGAAATTTATCAGAAGCAATACAAATTAACATATAAGGAACCAAATCCATAATCTGAAAACAATTGGAAAGCACAAGAATAGTCTGATAAGATTTCATATTACAACCAAACAATTGCAGGAAAAACAAAAGGTAAAGTCAATATTCAGCATAGGCCATCATTTAGGTACACTAGGATTTAATTAACCACCGACTGGATTTGCAAAATAAATCTGAAACTTTAACCTCAACCGGTATTTCTGAATCAAAACATACATAATTTTAAGCACAACTAGAGCATAAGAATGGTCAAAGATTAACGAGTACATGACATGAAAGAGGAATCCCTCACGGAAAATGATTAAGAAAAAACGTTTGACATTTCTACTCAAGTACTTGTGTCATACACCACTGAATATCCCATCAAGAAACATACATTTGTGCATGTAGGTTGACCAACTAAGCAAACGGCAGAAAAGTGCATATGCCCAACAAACTTAACCCACCACTTTGGATATCACTCAATAAATAACCACATATCAAGTCAACATCTAAAAGGGTACAAGAATCAAAGCATAACCCTGATCACGATCACCCCAGATTAAAACTTTCCGAATATATTACACCTTTGACCTTAGTTCCTCCTTCCCTTCTTTCCTTCAACCACACTGCAAATTTTCCAGCTGGGAAGTGACAGATGGGGTGATGGTAATGCACAAAGAGAAGTTAGCACGTGTGCGTGGCTGCACAACAACTCAAACTCTGATGAAATGAAAACTATTATTTGACAACAGGCTTTGACTTGCGTTTTGATGAAAGAAGAAGCTTCTCTGAGATGGGTACATGAGGAATGTGCCAAGATGTTCAAACCATGTAGGGAAGAAACTTTCCAACGAGAACAAGAGGAAAGTTCAGAGAAGAACATTCGCGTGTCTACATGATCGATATACAAGTTGTACAAAGTTTGAAGGAGCTGTGCCTGCCGGCATTTGGACCAAGGAACATGACATTATTATATTGTTCAAAGGTTAAGGTACGTGTATAATAATATGGTATATTATATCCTTAAATTATTAACAATATGATTAGTCACTTATTACTGTGACACACCTTGGCCCTTCGGTTTTAACTTGACATGGTTGAAGTAGTGAAACAAACAATTCTCTTAACTTTAGAATGGATCAAAACAACAACAACATCCCATAAATGCCCAAAAATATTCTTCGAGTTTTCACTCTTTTCCTTTTTTGGTTAGTGAAGAAGCCATTTTCGAGGTGTCACTGTCACATGTTGATACAAATTAAATGCCATCTATTTCTAACTCTCTCTTTCTTACAAATTTCTTACCTGATATTTCTAAATTAGTAAGATTTCATGGGTTTTAACTATAATGCTAAAAAAAATGTTAATATTCTTCTTATCTGACGGATTTCTTAGGTTGAAATGGATATTTTAGAATATAAAAAATACATACCTCCTAGAATGAGATGCATAACGATTTGGGTTAATTTTAGGTTGAAAGGACATCAAATTGGACTGATTCTTCCTGCACCTCACCTCCATAGTGACTTCTTGCACTTCCATAATTTTAACATATTCTCATTTAACCTTGAGAAAAAGACGAAAATAACCCTCATTAATGATAAATGTGATTCATTTTTTTCCCACATTGCGGGTTGCACAAACCCACAATACAATTTTTTTTAACACATTGTAGGTTCTACAACCCGCAATATAAAATGTTTTTTAAATACATTGCGGGTTGTACAACACACAGTACAAATTTTCTTTTAATACATTGCGGGTTGTACAACCCGCAATGTATTTAAAAAAAAATTGTATTGTGGATTGTATAACTCGCTGTTGTGGTGTAGTGGTGGTTATCATGTCGTTACACTTAAAGGTTTCAAGTTCAATCCTGGATCGAACTGAGAAAAGACTAGTATGCTAACCACCACAACAACAGATTATACAACTCATAACACAAAATATTTTTTAAATACATTGTGGGTTGTACAAACTGCAAGGTTGTATAACCTGCAATGTATTTATAAATTGTTGTATTGCGGTTTGTGCAACCCGAGAAGAAAAATAAATCCCGTTATCATCAATGAAGGCAATTTTCGTCTTTTTTCAAGGTTAAAATGGGAATATGTTAAAATTATGGAGGTGTAGAAAGAATCACTCATCAAATTGATCTGATTTGAATTTAAGACACCTTCTTCCTGCACCCCAATAATCCCACGATGCACCTCCATACATTTTTAAATGCCAAAAATACCCTTATGAAAAGACTAAAATGGATACGAGGAAAAGTAAAAGAAGATGGGAGAGGAGGATGGCTATGAATGGTGAAGATTGTGGGTGTTAAAGATTGTAATTGGTGCATAGTGTGGTGATCCGCAAGAGTTGGTCATGATGGTGTTTTGTGGTGATTGGAGATGGTTAGCAGTGGTTGGAGTGGTCGCAAAGAGGCACAGGTAAGTGTTTGGTTTCTATTGGTTTGGTTTTCAGATTTATAATCTAGAAGTATTATTTACATATAAATGATTACTAAATTGGTAGAATTCGAAATAGAAAAAGACTTTCGGATTGGATTAGGGGGTTCAATATGGAATGTTGAATTTGAGTACCGAATTGGCACAATTCGAAATGTAAAATGTACTAGGGAATGACTTATGGATTTTAGGATTTGAAATTGGTTTGCATAACGAATTGGTTCAATCCGGAATAGAAAAACAAGTTCTGGATTATAGAATCTAGGATTGAATTCGTAATACAAAGTAGGTTTCAGATTGTATAATCTAAGAGAGTAATTTATATTCTGGATGAACCCCATTGGCTAATCCCGAAGTCAAATAACACTTTCGATTGTGCCAATCTGGAAGTATATATATATATATATATATATATATATATATTCTAAATTGGGCCACTGGAAGCCAATAATGGAAAAAAGGCATTTGAAAGTCAGAAAAAAAGACCCAAACCATACCGGATTAATCTGATAGGCTAATAATTTGGTTTTTTTAACTATGTTGGAAAGATTGTATTGCGATACTGAATTGATTGTTGAATGAAGATATGAAAGGTCAAGTTTGGAGTAGTATTTTAGAGGAAGTAGATAAGGTCTCAGATGTGGAACAAATACAAGAAAGCGGCTTTCTGAGTAGTGAACAAGAATGTGGCATGGATTTTACAACGAATAAGATAAATTGATTTTGATTTATTTATATAAAATTAGTGCAATATGATGTAATTATGTTATCATGTATTTGTGTAGGTATTTTGTACACAAGAAATGGATTCATAGGGTTGCCTTTTGGCTTGGTTTTGTAGTTGTTATACTTAGATCTGACAAAACAACTGGACAACAAAGCATAAAGACATTTATGTTGTTGGGTTCTGAAAGGAGTGGTAAATATAAAAAATATAGAAATGATTTAGAGATGACTATTACAGGTACAAGAAAGTGTGATTGTCCATTCAGATTGTAGGGTAAACCTGTTGACAATGGAGAAGGGTGAGTGTTGAAGGTAATATGTGAGTTTCATAATCATGATTTGGCTAAGAGATTAGTTGGTCACCCTTATAGTAGCAAATTAAGACATGATAAACATGACTTAGTTGTTGAAATGACAAAAGTCAAGTGAAACCAAAAACATATTGGTTACTTTGAAAGAAAGCAATGAAGAAAATATGACAGTAATCAAGCAAGTGCACAATGCTAGATATGCATATAAGATATCACTTAGAAGATTAAGAACTGAAATGCAACAATTGATGATGTTGCTAGAGCGTGACAAATATATTAATAGGTGCAATTAGTCTTCACAGGTGTGATATTTTTTGGACATATATCTCGATTCAATGAAATTGTTGAATGCATTTAGGATTGTGTTGTTGATGGATAAGACATATAAAACCAACAAATATAGGGTACCTTTGTGATGAGTCATTATTTTCCCTTATTTACTTTTCTTTTTGTACCTATTTTGATTAGTGATTTGTGTTTAACTGCCTATTATTTTCTCAATTTCACTATTTGGGCTTCATTTACCAGAAATTCATAATTTTATTTAATTCAAATTTTCTAAGCTAATTAATTTTATTATTATTTTCAGGGCAGCTTTGGAATTTTATTGGACTTGAAAATTAATTCTGGAATTGAAGAGGAGCTGCCACATTATCAGTTTTTATTTTTAATTTTTATTCGTTGGACCAGAATTGAATAAATTTGGACCCATTAGGTTTAGTGTTGGGCACTTATTTAGGTTTAGCTGCCTGTTACAGAAGGAGGCGGGCAGAGAAGCATACAGTTCTTTATTCTGTACTTTTGGAATTCAATTTGTTTTCTCTCTCTGAAAAAACTGGTTCTATATTTATCTTCTTTTCTTTGCAATTATGTTCTGTTTTTTGTTTCAATTCAATTTCGTTTTCTATTTTAATTGAATTTTGTTTTCTATTTTAATTCCGTTTTGCGTTTAATCTTTGTTTGCTTTATTCAAATTTAATGGAAGACTAATTTATAAGGTTATCCTTTTGATTCAAATTGCAATGAAGCTTTGAGGTTGTTGTTGTGTTATTTTTTCTCTTTTCGTCTCTTAACTCTTCATCATTTTATTTTTGTGCTTAATGTTTTTACTGGTTCATGCTTAATGTTTCAGTTAATATGAATTTTGTGTCTCTATTCATGCTTAATGGAGTGAGTTACGAATTGTTGGGATGGAATGAATGATGTATGTGAATGCTTAATTTGCATAAGGAAAACTTGTGTTAATTCTCGCTTAATTAATTCAGGTTGGAATTAGGGTTTAATAAGTTGAGCATGAATTTTTGTATCCTATGATAAGCAGACTACAATCTAATCAAGATGGTAATTTAATTCGGTTAAGGAAATCTAATTCGGTTGTTGTTTTTTATTTTATTAAATTCAATTATTTCACGAACCCCTCCCCCCCCTTTTCTCTTTGTGTGTTTAATCCTTTGACAAGACCTAGGTCCTTGGGAGACAACCTAGGAGTCACTTCCTAGTACTACATTTAACTGCATTTATTTTATCAGATACGCCTTCGATCACTTTGCTTAAAATAGGTGTGACATCGACAGACTTAACTTTTCTCAGCAACTTTTGTATTGTTGTCAAGTTAACGTGAAAATAACTTCATTTAGGGTTTGGAAATACTAAGAGGGTTGTTTTTAAGAGGAGACATGTTCCTTGAAGTCATTGTTAGTGATAGGGATTTTGCTTTTATGAATGTCATTAGTGTTGTTTTCCTTTAAGCTTCTAACTTGCTATGTTAGTTTCATATCAATAAGAATGTGAAGGCTAAGCATAAAATGCTAGTTGATTCTAGGGGAGCTTAGGACGTTATCATGGATGCATGGGGAAGTTTGATGGATTGTGGTGATTTGGGTGCATTTAAGGGATGTGTATAATGAATTTGAATGTGTTTGTTCGTTGTGACTGTTCTTTCTTGATTATGTGCAAAAAACATGGTTCATTCCACATAAGGAGAAATTTATGAATGCATGGATAGATAGGGTTATGCATTTGGGAATACGACATCAATTTTGTGTTGTTTTTATATATGCTAGTGTAGAACTATAGTATATGCAGGATTGTAATGCATGTGTTGGTTATGTTGGGTTGAACAAGTTCATTGGAATTTGAAGCGAATTTTGCAAAATAGCATGGAAGATCTGTGTACTTGTTGGGACGCAATCAACAAAGTGTTTGTTCTCCAACATAATGAAATTAAAGTATCATTTGAGATGAGTCTACACATTGTTGCCACATTTTTAATGTCATTTTGTACAAATGTTTAGTGGATGTGGTAAGCAAATACGCTTTGATGCATATTATTGAAAAATTTCATCGAGTGAAGCATGTAGGTTTTTGATAATGAACATTGCGGGTGTGTACTCAGACGAACTTAGGGTTTACCATGTGCTTGTGAATTAGCAAGATATCAATATGGGTATCATCCCACTTAATGAAGTGCATGTGATATGGACTTAACTTAGTTTTTCATATCTATCATCTAGTGAACATCATATAACTTGTCCATTCAACAAAAATTCAGTGTGATTTTAAATCATTTTAAAGAGGTTGACATCAAAGGTAAAGTGACCATAAAGAGCAAGTTATGGGAAATTTCATACCCTGATATGACATTAATGTGTCTGTCAATGGATAAAATCAAAACTAAAGGGTCCCAAAAAAGTAAATAGTTGGTCTAAGAAGGCAACCAAGTGTGACCCATCATATTTTGAGCATATTGATAAAATTCATTCTATGGATGATATTTGATCTTCACTAAAGGCCTCTAGGGACAAGGGAAAAAATAGTTTCCCATAATCACAAAAGTAATCCCATGTTTGATCAATCTCATTCGATTTGTCACCCAAACATAGTAGATGTCAAGGTTGATGGACATTATGGTTATCGAGCTATTGTTGCACTGTTGGAAATGGGGTAAGAGTCGTGATCGCTAATTAGAATGAATTTGTTTAAAGAAATATCTCAGTAGCATGATGAATATACAACTGTACTGGGTGACTATGAACGACTTGAGCAACTGAATAGGTCATTACTTGTGGATGGGTCGACAATTTTAAGTTCTTCTTATGTGCCATTTATTTCAAGTCAAACTTTATTTACATATTTAATATGAATTTTTTTTCAGGCTAGTGTAGACAAATGGATGACGATACTAGATATGGGCTATATCATTGCTAGTCAATATAATATTATCTTAGTTTACTTGTCATTTAACCAAAATATACGATTTTTTCACTATAAAGTAAACCTCTAAATAATGACAGTTTACATCAACTAATATGCATAGGGTATATATATGGATCACATTTTGTACAGGTATGTTAAATTATGTGTTACAATTTTTGTCAATCATTAAAATTTCTAATTCATTAGAAATGATGTTTCAAACTTTTTGTAAGTGAAATTGCATGATGGATGTCTATTACCAATCGTAAATGTATTGTGGTCTATGCATTGTTATCCAAAGGCAAAATTATGGTCATCATATTATGTTGGTAGGTTGCAAACATTTACACAGATGTTAGGAGTAAATACCTTAGATGTTAATCTTGCAAATGATTGATTGGTGTAAAATGAACATGTATTGATGAAAACTTATTATTATTATTATTATTTATTATTATGCATTATTAGTTATTTCAAGTTATCATTAACCACCACATGCGTACTTAAGACATTAAGAACGAAGTAAATATTATGAATGTATACTAAAAACAATAACAATGAAATAAATTATAGACAGATTATCATTGTCAACTAATATTTTTCGTCGCAAAGAAACAATAATATAAACAATGCATCAACTATACACAAATGTAATAAAATGGTCCTACGAACTACATCTCGTCCCTTGTCACGAACATATCTAACTCGTCTATTGTACACAACCCCCTCATTAGTAACACCCTTAATGTAGTGCAGCTTTTGTGTCCTCGTAAGCTGGATAACCTTCAGCTACATGACCACAATCAATCATCCATTAAAGGATGTTCGCTATCCACCTAAATATACCCTACAAACATTCAAATCACACAACTTAATAAAAAAATTGTCAAAATAACTAACAATATATATATATATGGAAGAACTTACCAAACAATCATGCTCCTATTGTGATGGAAGGACTGGGTCTCAGAATCTAGGCTACGATGACAAGGATGCAATATTACATTTGGATAGTCATCCTCAACTATTCGAGTAATATACAGGTGTGACACATCTAAACCACTTAATATAGTTCGTTGAACATGCGTAAGTCTTAGAGGCAACTGTCATCGTTGTCACAAATGATGACCAAAGTGTAAACATCGATCGACAGTCATCTCAATACCTCCACCATCGTGACTTGTAGGGATTGGTGGAATTGTCTAGTGCAACCCATGCTCGAGTAGATGCCTCTGTTTAGTTACACCAATTTGGATATATCCCATAAATAACAATATCAACTCAAACGGCTGACTGGAACAACGCACAATGTATAGAGCCCATATAACCTCATCATGGGTCAACTGATCTAAGTGTGCCATGAAATACTGCATATATGTCGTTCTACAACATATCGCACAACCCGTGGCTGAACCTCATAATATCTGGGATTAACATCCCTTCTTACCATGGATGGGAAGTGTTTGTAAATTCATGTTGGTCATGCATTAAACAAATAAATTCTTACCAATTCAATTAACATCAAATGAAACTTATAAAAAAATTTTACAATTCATTTACCTGCATCAAGGTAGAGTAACAGTCCAACTGCCAAGTCTGGGCACAACATGCATCACCTAACTGGTTGTACATGTGTGCTAGGACGGCTGCTCCCCATGAATAACCTCCACACAAGTGTAGGTTTCTATATAAAACTAGGTACGACACTAAGATGGAAGTCACATCTCGATGTTAACATCACTTTCCTTAATCTTTAGCTGTTCAATCAATATCCAACAAGCTTCCTCATACTCCAAGGCTATGTAAGTCGAAAATTGACCAATAATAGGAATGTGAAGGAGAGACGTCATATCATCTAATGTGATCATCATCTCACCAAATGACAAATAGAAAGTGTTAGTGTCTTGATGTCATCTCTCAACAAAGGCTAAAAATAAACCTTTGTCTACCACCTCATAACCAATGTTGTATAACAGTAACAATCTAGAATTCAATACAAAAGCATGTACTTTGGGACTAGGAATACCAAATTTATTTAGTTTTCTACCATGGGAGACCAATTTAAGTTCTCCACAGTCCTATGAAAAAAACAACATTCAATATAAATTTTCTACCTATAAATCACCAACACAATAACAAATTGTATAATCTTACATCGGCCTCTCATAGTCTTAATGCAACATGCTTAACATAACTTACTAAAAAAAGTAATCTGAAGGTCTTTCAGGAAATCCTCGCTCGACCTTCAGGTTGAGATCCACATCCGATTGTTCTTGCCATTAATCTGTCAAAATTGTCATTGTTAAATACAATGTCATTAATATGTCAAAGTTGTCATTGTTAAATACAATAAAAAAAGGTCCCAAAATCAGCCACACAACATTTGCGGATTTTACAATTCAAAAATCAAATATTTTCATAAATATATTTTGAATATACATTTCGGATTTTACAATTTATTTATAAATAAACTGGGCTTCTGAATTATACAATACAAAAAATGATATTCTTTTATAAATACATCATGGATTATATAATCTTAAATGCATTTATAAAAAAATTTAACTTCCAGATTATAGAATTCAAAAGCTTATAAATCACCAACACCACCCCTGTCCCCCAACTCCAGTCCAACATCCATAAACCCACACAAACAATCACAAATCCTTAACTATTGATCCCTTAATGCTTTAATCGGATATTATTTTAAATTTGATTCAATCAGCGGCACAACTCACATCATTCACCACCAAACTTAAACCACCACGTTCACACATGTTCAACAAAAAGTGGAGGGGGCAATGCAATACCCAGTGGGCGAAAGATGGAATTGGAGCTGTACAAAGGTGTAGAGGTTTGTAGATGTTCAAGAAGATGGAGAATTAAAAGTGCAGAGGAAAACGACGTAGGGAAGCTGTGTGGGGTAGAAAGTAGTGTAAGGGTATATTAAATTATCTTAAGGACATTTTTGTCTTTTCATAATTAGTATAGAGGTGCAGTTAAAATATTAAATCTGAAATCAAACCATAGTTTGACTCATTTTGTAATTTTCAACAAGACAATTGCTTTGTGCACCCCTTCAATTTCAAGTTGCACCCACACAACTTTTCAAAAAGCCTATTTTTTCTTTCTTTAAAGTATTTTTTAAACACATTTTCTAAAATTTATGAAATACATTCCAAAACTCATTTTTTAAAACAAGATGAGATTTTGAAAACAAGACTTCTATACCAAAATTTTTAAAAAAGGATCTCTAGACCAATGTATTTATTACCTTTTGATATATTTTAGAAATGTATCTCAGAACAAGCTTTCTAAAATACATCGAGAGCACATTTGTGTTTTGGAAAGAACTTTCCACAGCTAGATTTTTTTTGCAAAGTTTTCTTTCTTCTTCTTGAAGAAATAATTTTCTTTTAACAATTCATTCTTATTGCTATTTTTATTTACCAATTCTAATACTTTTTTTGTTGGGATTTCTCTACTTGCAGGGACGCGATTATAATGAAAGAAAAAAATTATTATTTAAATACAAATAATAAAAAAACTTGATTAAAAAAATAAAAATTGACAGTTGTAAATTTTGTTGACATAACCTTTACTTCGTTCAATGCTCGTATATGCATGATGCAGATATAATAATATTATTATATGTATTAGGATTTAAAATTTCTTTAAATAATATAATTATTCATTAAAGATTAGATAATAACAATAGAATGACAAACAATAGAATCATAGGCTTTTAAACCGCTGACCCAGTTAAGCCCACTAGAATAATAATAGAATAAAAAAGTCAGTTCGCTAGAGTACGTAATAATAACAAATTATATAAATTATAACAAATTATATAAATTATAATAAAATGTATTTGTTACATATTTCTCTATATTTTATTTATCAATATATTTTTACCATTGTAACTATATATTGTTATGTAAATAAATATGTAATTATAATTTTTAATTTATTCTTTTAAAGTTCATAAATATTTTATTTTATGTTGTATTATTATATCCAATATTAACTATATACGAATCCACAAGTATATAA